>Ga0192245_10458_pt1 | contig 17024 bp, 21 predicted proteins | sample Koala_Koa27_M3_FD_131238 | JGI IMG/M metagenome (GOLD analysis project Ga0192245, IMG submission 131238) | Enriched cells from koala feces incubated with labeled cellulose particles, San Francisco Zoo, California, United States - Koala_Koa2-7_M3 ...
ATGATGTCGGCTGCGCGTGAGGTACGGTGTCCTTCCGGTAGGGTGGTTTCGGGACAGAAAATGCAGTGGGCTGCCTGTAATGCCTTCAGTCCTTTCAGGGTGATGAGCTCGGCTTCGCCGGGGCCCAACGATACGAATGTGACGGGATATTGTGGTTGCATGATGTATTGAATTTACTGCAAAGGTGGGGAAATAATTGCAGGAAGGCAAGTGGAAAGCGCTTTTTCTCTTGCCTTCCTTGTGTCGCCGTTTGTGTTTATGGGCATGCCGATAACCTGTATGAAGGCAGGGCTGGGGGTAAGGTGGCTTTCATCGCTTCTATTTTTGGCAGGCATGTTTGCGTATGTCGCTGAAAATAGCGAATATTGCACCGCCAATCGTAAACCCGAAAAGACATCATGTATCGCATCATCCAACTAGCTTTGGCCTGTTGCCTCGCCTTGTGCGGAGCCGGCTGCAAGCCGAATGCCGGCAGCAGCCAGGCAACCGGCGGACAGGCAGCTGTCGGTTTGCAAGCTGCTACCGACACCGCTTTCATTCCTACCGTGACTTATGCCCGCGGTTTTCGCATATCGCCCTGTGCAGGCGGCATCCGCCTTGTCGACATACAAGACCCGCAGAACACCGGGGGACAGCTTTACCGCTTTGCCCTGGTGCCCTGGGGAATGGAGCCAGCCGGTGTGCCCGACGGCTATACCGTAGTCCGCACGCCTGTGCGCAGCGTCATCTGCATGACGTCGCTCCAGCTTTCCAACTTCATTGCACTGGGGGCCTGCGACCGCGTGACGGGCATCACCAGCAACAGAAAGGTAAAAATGTGTGCATCGTTGCCGAAGGCGATGCGGGATTCTACGCTTCCATACATTACATCTTCGAGAAACTGCAAGCCGACGGCCTGCCGGTGAAGCATGTAGCTGGTATTCCAGCCTTTATAGCCGCCGGTGCCCGGGCTGGCCTGCACATGGCCAGTCAAGAAGAACGACTGACAGTAATCCCTGGAACCGCCACCACCGAAGACATTGTAAAGTTGATGCAGGAAAAGGGGGTAGCGGTAATTATGAAACTTTCGCAATGTGCCGACGAGATGCACCGCTGTATGGAACTGCATCCTGAATACAGCTACCACTATTTTGAAAATGTAGGTACCGACAGGGAGGTCTACCTGAACGATGTACAACAGATAGAAGAGCGACGGTTCCCTTACTTTTCGTTGCTCATTGTGCGGAATGACAAGTTTTAAGGGCTGTTTAATACTATTTCGCATACGGCAAGACGTATTTTCTTAGAAATAGCCTACCTTTGCCACCGCTTATAACTAAACAAGTTGCATGGCTTCAAAACATTGTTCTTTTCAGCGGAAGATACATTGGCGATGCATGTCAGCAAATTAATAGAAAAGTACAAATTTGATAATAAGACTTCGATAGAAGAGCAGGCAAGATTTTTATCTGATAATTTCGGCTTTATTGACTATGATAAGGTCTACACTATAGATAAATTAATGCAGGTTGCAGAAGAAGAAATTAGTTGTAAGAAATATGATGTATTGGTTATTGACCCGTTCAATAAGTTTGATGCGGAGAAACCATATAATGTAAACATGACTGATTATATAAGTAAGTTTTTAGATAAACTAATCAGATTTACAAAGAGAAATAACATAATAACATTATTGGTTGCTCACCCAAGGAAACCATACAACAAAGATATTCCTAGTGCTTATGATATTGCAGACAGCGCACATTTTTTCAACAAGTCAGATTACTGTATTATAGTACACGGTAACACGAACAATTTTACAACTTTAATTCGGGTAGAGAAAGTAAAGTACAAGCATTTAGGAATTAAAGGAGACATTACGCTAAAGTATGACGATAAAAGCGGAAATTTCTATTATGAAGATGAATTGGAGTGCATATTTGGCAAGCCTCAACCTATAATAGAAACCACTTGCAAAGATTATTTAGATATTGACGTTAACTATTTTAATAGCATTAAGGACATAAAGCCAAAGAAAATGAATTTGAAGGCTCTATTAATGGGGAATAATTCAAAGCGCAATAATGAATTAGTCGAGAAGATACGTGCAATGTCTGACAAAAAGGAAAGACAGGAACTAAAACAAGAGTTACTAAACTTTGCTATTAATTGTAATTTTAAGGGAAGTAGAAGTGCAAGTAATGTATTTGAAAAGACAGGACTAATTTATATAGATATAGATTTTCAAGACAATGCAGAAATTATTAATGACATTCCCGATATACTTGAATCTATTCAAAATGTCATCTTCTATAAGAAAAGTTGTAGCGGAAAAGGTTATCAGGCAATTATACCTTATTCTAAATCTTTAGACTTTACAAAAGTATGGTATAGTATCGAAAATGATTTTGCAGAATTAGGGATAAAAATAGACCCTGCAACCAAAGATATTAGTAGAGTAACATTTTATAGCTATGATCCCGATTATTACTATAACCCGAATTCTGAATTGTACACGAAAACATTAGATAGATCTAATAAAGACAAGTTTAAAACAAAAGACATACCGAATCAAAAGTACAATGAGAATAATAAGTCTACATATATCAAAAACTTAATAGCTTATTTAGATACCAATAATATATCACTTGATAATGATGATTATTCAACATGGGAAAAGATATGTCTTGCAGTTATATCTGAATTTGGAGAAGAAGGAATAGATATATTTAAGGCTCTTAGCCATAATTCAGATAAATATGATGAAGATGATACCGAGAAATTTTATACAGACCATTTAATTAGGTATTCAGATAGTAATCAAGTCGATTTCGGTACTATAAAGTACTACGCAAGGCAGATAGGATTTGAATAAGTCTAATTGATTATATTTACCCTACTTATCATAAGAGATAATAGGGTTTCTTATTTACATTCTTCATTGCTTCGCTTATATGCTCTTTATGCTCTTTGCTTTTCTTTTTCCCTCTAAGTGCTTGCCTTATGTGTTCCCTATGTGTAGCACTCTTTTTTCTACCTTTCATTTTAAGGCTGATTTTTCGCCTTGTCAACCCATTCATAGCCTTTTTAATATCATTTACTATAAATAGTAAGTAAGTTGAATATACGGAAAATTTTTATTAGAAAAAAATCTAAAGCAAACCGTGTGTATTCAGTAGGTAGGTTTAAGAAGTACTCATTAATTGAGTGACAGGATACCTACTTAAGAACTTTTCTACTATCACCTATTCATCTAAATTTTCCTTTAATTATTGACTCTTAGTATATTTGTATAGGCTTCATTGGCTATAAATAATCTGAATGATTTTTATATATTTAGTGGTAAGACTTTATAATAAAAAAGCATCGGTATATTTCTATTCTTACCGATGCTTTTCATTACAAGATTGTGCAATTTTTTATTTAATGGGATTGTCAAGTATTTTATACTTGTAATATATAGTCCCCTGAAGAACAAATGTCTGACCTGAATTATACGATGTCGTAAATTTCAAGTTGTTAAACTCTAATCCGTGTCCTCCTTCATAAGGAACTGCAATAATATTGCCACTTTGAATTTCTGTATAACTTGAACTTACTTCACCTCCAGTAATAGAACCAGCACCCTTTCTGATGGCTATGTTTACTCCATTCAATTCCTTACCATCTGTGATTTTTCTTTCTTCCAAATCCCAATTTGGATAATAAAGAATGAACAGTATTGGTTCTTCTACATCATCAGATTTCAATACCGTACCGAATCCTAATGCACCTTCAACAGGATCAATATAATAATTCGATTGATTTGTTGTTGTATAAGTAACACCGTTAAGCGTTACATTTGTGACTGTTGCATTACTATTATCATTTCCTAATTCCTCATCGTCATCATTGCTGCAACTTGCCGTAAATAAGGCAATGCTTGTAGTTATAAATATAGCGAATAAGCGACTAGTATATTTATTCATAACTCGCTATTTTTAGTTTATATATACTCTTATTTACTTTCAAAAGTCCATTGAAAACGGATATATCCCGTCATTGATTTAAGAGAATATTTGTCGCCTATGTTCAAGTTACCCGTAGGGTTGTTATCTGTAGTCACTTCATATTCAGCTATTTTTGTAAATCCCTTATCTACACCGACACCGATACCAAATTTCTTCTTGAACTTACATCCAATGTTAAATCCGATACCGAAGTCAACACATTTAGTGCTTAATCCTTCTATATCTGTACCTCCAAATCCGAATGCAAGATAAGGGCCAAGGTCTAAATATAATTGGCATTTCTTGAAATTACAAGTTCCTCCTGCATGGATTGGAATGGAGAGTTGCGAGATACCAAAATCGTTTCCTGCCGACATCAAATCCATAAAATCGGAGCTTTGCTTTCCTCCTTTTTTAACATAGTGCAGACCGACTAAGCCGTATATATCTACCTTATCTTCAAGGTAAGACTTGATGTTTTTCTTTGCGTCAACCCCTATATCAAATCCCAACTTTGCATCATCAAAAGGATTAGAAGCACTTCGAGAAACTAAGCTGACTGATACAGTATAATCAAATTGTGACAGGAAAGACTTTGCATTGTCTAATGTGTTCTGTGCATGGGTATAAGCTGAAATAAAGAATAATATTACGCTTAAAATAACGATTTTTTTATTCATTGTTTTACATTTTATTGTTTAACTACTGTTGTTCTTTTTAGTCCGAATTCCGAAGTTAAGACAATAAAAAAACGCGGACTAACACTTTATTTGTTATCCACGTATCGCCAAACACGCTGCAACCAAATAAGTATAGCCCGCGCGTATATGCGCAGGCATCAACTTCTACTTCAGGTTGCATTTTCAAAATTTGGCGATTTTGGATAACCGAAATACAAGCTAACGCTTTTCTATTTTATGTCTTTTATGTCTGTTATTTTACCATAGGCAAATAATTTGGTTTCACATGCTGCAAAGATAGTTGATTTATATCTAAATCAAAAAGATACCAGACGAGAACTTTTGTATTTTTTTAAGTCCGCTGTTTAATCAATCTGTTTTATTCTGAATATCAATTAGTTGAATTATGGGTGTGTCAATACTTTCTATGTGCATGGGAGGATATTCTTGCTTGTTGTGTGCATTTAATTGATTCTGTTCAATCATAATATTCTGATACTTATTTGTTTAATGTGTAAGTTGAACTTTTTCTCATTGAGTATGCTGTTTTATGCTTTCTCTTTTAGAAGCTCTTCCATTTTGAGCAGTTCATCTCTGTATTGTGCTGCTTCAATAAAATCGAGTTTCTTGGCAGCTTCTTGCATAAGTTTCCTGGTACGTTCAATACTTTTCTCCAATTGAGGACGGCTCATATATTGCACAATTGGATCTGCTGCAATTTTGTTTTGTGTTTCCTGGTCAGTATATAGTTTTGAAGTGGTATCGTTAGTCGTTTTTGCACTTTCGGGCGACGCAAATACATTGAGGTTTCTCCCTTTCTTTATTTGTTGAGGAGTAATACCGTGCTCTTCGTTGTATTTCAGTTGTTTTTCCCGTCTTCTGTTGGTTTCATCAATTGTCAGTTGCATACTGTCTGTTATGCTGTCTGCATACATGATAACCATTCCGTTTATGTTGCGGGCTGCACGTCCGGCTGTTTGCGTCAGGGAACGGTGGGAACGTAAGAATCCTTCTTTATCAGCATCCAATATAGCAACAAGGGATACTTCAGGCAGATCGAGTCCTTCGCGTAATAAATTTACTCCTATTAATACATCATAAATTCCTTCACGCAAGTCATTCATTATTTTCACTCGTTCCAGAGTGTCTACATCGCTATGAATATAGTTGCATTTTATATTATGATTTAGTAGATATTCTGTCAATTCTTCAGCCATACGTTTGGTAAGAGTCGTAACAAGAGTTCGTTCCTTCCGTTCTATGCGTATTTGGATTTCTTCCATAAGGTCGTCTATTTGGTTTTGGCTAGGACGTATTTCTATAATTGGGTCTAACAAACCTGTAGGACGAATCACTTGTTCTACAATAATTCCTTCAGATTTAGCCAACTCATATTCTGCAGGAGTAGCACTGATATAGATGACTTGTTTAGTCATGTCCTCAAATTCTTCAAATTTAAGTGGACGGTTATCTATGGCAGCGGGAAGTCTGAATCCGTATTCTACTAAATTCTCCTTACGTGCATGATCACCACCATACATAGCACGTAGTTGTGGAATACTGACATGGCTTTCATCGATAACAATAAGATAATCTTTTGGAAAAAAATCGAGTAAACAGTATGGACGTGTACCTGCTGCGCGACCATCGAAATATCTTGAATAATTTTCAATTCCTGCACAATGCCCCAATTCGCGTATCATTTCCATATCGTAGGTTACACGCTCATATATGCGTTTAGCCTCCAGCATACGTCCTTGACTCTCAAACCATTGTACCTGTTTATGTAAATCGTCTTCTATTTCATGGATGGCACGTAGAGTTGCTTCTTTGGTCGTCATGAATAAATTTGCAGGATATATTTTGTACGAATCAAAGCGGACAATGCTTATTCCGTTTACGGGATCTACTTCTTCAATACCATCAATTTCGTCTCCCCAAAAGTTGATGCGTAGTAAGTTGTCTGCATATGCTAAATAGATGTCAATCGTGTCGCCTTTGACGCGGAAGCTTCCTCGGTTTAGTTCTAAATCGTTGCGTGTGTATAGGCATTCTACCAGTCGTCTGAGAAAAACATTACGGTTAAATACTTTTCCTTGCTGTACTTCGATTACATTATTATAAAAATCAGCTGGATTACCCATGCCATAAATGCATGAAACAGAAGATACTACAATAACATCGTTTCTTCCTGATAGTAAAGCTGAAGTTGCCGCTAAGCGCAGTTTGTCTATTTCGTCATTAATGGCTAAATCTTTTTCTATATAGGTGTCTGTTGAAGGCAAATAGGCTTCTGGCTGGTAGTAATCATAGTAGGAAACATAATATTCGACAGCATTATGTGGGAAAAAACTTTTAAATTCACCATATAACTGGGCTGCAAGCGTTTTGTTGTGGCTCAGCACAAGGGTCGGCTTATTGATGTTGGCAATTACATTGGCAATGGTGAATGTTTTGCCAGAACCGGTAACTCCCAACAAGGTTTGTGCTGGTACACCTTCTTTTATGCCTGCGGTTAACTGTGCTATGGCTTCAGGTTGATCTCCTGTCGGTTTATAGTTGGATATCAATTCAAATTTATTCATCTTTCTTCCATTAAGGTGGCAATATTCGCTAAAATCTTTGAGATAAGCAAAAAAAAATGTTTCTTTGCAATGAAATATCGTAACTGTAATAGTAAACCGAAATCATAACCATTAATATAATACAACAGGGAAACATGATTTGGAATGAAAGTATTGAATGTATGGACCGGAGTAGTCTTCGGAAGATACAAAGTATCCGTTTGAAAAAAACAGTGGAGCGTGTTTATCATAATACGCCCTTCTATCGTAAAAAAATGCAGGAATTGGGGGTTACTCCAGATGATATCAATGACATAGACGATATTGTAAAACTGCCTTTTACCACAAAAATAGATTTGAGGGATAATTATCCTTTTGGGCTTTGTGCTGTGCCTATGAGTCAAATTGTGCGTATCCATGCCTCTTCCGGTACAACTGGAAAACCTACTGTGGTAGGTTATACGCGTAAGGATTTATCGGTGTGGGCAGAATGTTTATCGAGGGCATTTACAGCGTATGGAGCTGATAATACAGACATTTTCCAGGTATCATATGGCTATGGGCTGTTCACTGGAGGTTTGGGGGCTCATGCCGGTGCCGAGAATATTGGAGCTTCTGTTATCCCCATGTCTAGCGGAAATACGGAGAAACAAATTACACTGATGCACGATTTTGGTTCTTCAGTGCTTTGTTGCACTCCTTCTTATGCTCTCTATTTGGCTGATGCTATTAGGGATTCGGGATTGCCGCGCGAGGAATTTAAGTTGAAAGCTGGAGCTTTTGGTGCAGAACCTTGGACTGAAAACATGCGCAGAGATATTGAAACAAAATTGGGGATTAAGGCATATGATATTTATGGGTTGAGTGAGATAGCAGGGCCAGGGGTTGGCTATGAATGTGAATGCCAGCATGGTACGCATTTGAATGAAGACCATTATTTCCCTGAAATAATAAATCCGCATACATTGCAGCCGGTTGCTCCTGGTGAGACGGGTGAATTGGTGTTTACTCACCTTACAAAAGAAGGGATGCCGCTTTTGCGTTATCGCACAAGAGATCTTACCGCATTGCATTATGAGAAATGTTCCTGTGGACGTACATTGGTTCGTATGGATAGGATATTGGGACGTAGTGACGATATGCTTATCATTCGTGGTGTTAATGTCTTTCCGACCCAAATAGAATCTGTGATTTTGGAAATGCCAGAATATGAGCCGCATTATTTGTTGATTGTAGATCGTAAAAACAATACAGATACGATGGAACTACAAGTAGAAGTACGGCCCGAGTATTATTCGGATGAAATCAATAAAATGTTGGCGATGAAGAAAAAACTGTCGGCACGCCTGCAAAGCGTGTTGGGGTTAAGTGTCGATGTCCGTTTGGTAGAACCACGTAGTATAGAACGCAGTGTAGGAAAAGCAAAACGGGTAATTGATAACCGTAAATTGTAGTTGGGTGAGTCGTGTGAGAGTTGATGAGTGTTAATAAATTAATGACTAAAATATATTGTTATGGTAGCAAAACAGCTTTCTATCTTTTTGGAGAATAAATCTGGACGTCTAACAGAGGTAACAGAAGTTTTGGCAAAAGAAGGTATAAACCTTTCTGCTTTATGTATTGCTGAAAATGCAGATTTTGGTATATTGCGTGGTATCGTATCCAACCCGGAGAAAGCATATGAAGCTTTGAAAAACAGCCATTTTGCGGTGAATGTAACCGAAGTGGTTGGCATTAGTTGTCCCAACATTCCGGGGTCTTTGGCTAAAGTATTACGCTTCTTGTCAGACGAAGGAGTGTTTATTGAGTATATGTATTCGTTTGCTAATGGTGAGACTGCAAATGTTATCATTCGCCCCAACGACATGGCAAATTGCATTCGAGTATTGACAGAGAAAAAAGTGGATTTGCTGGCAGCCAGTGATTTATATAAATTGTAATAAATATTGTTTAGCTGAGGTTGGAGGAATAGAGAGAGCTTTTAACGGATTTTTTTCTATTCCTCAGACTTTTTGAAAAATTAAGGTTCGGGCTTTTGTTTTGTCGGCACTAACCTCTATCTTTGCACATCATTTAAATAAACGTAATGAAAAAGACAATTCTGTTAGGTTGGGTGTTGATTTTGATATTTTCCTCGTGTGGAGAATATAATAAACTGCTGAAAAGTACAGATTATGAATATAAATATGAGGCTGCAAAAACATATTTTGCAAAAGGGCAATATAGTCGTGCAGCAACATTGCTTAATGAGTTGATTACAATCCTTAAAGGTACTGATAAGGCAGAAGAGTCTCTTTATATGCTGGGGATGAGCTATTACAACCAAAAAGATTATCAGACAGCTGCACAAACATTCATTCAATATTATAATGTTTATCCGAGAGGGGTATATGCTGAATTGGCTCGTTTTCATGCTGGAAAAGCATTATATTTGGATACCCCGGAACCGCGCTTGGATCAATCAGGTACTTATAGTGCTATTCAGCAATTGCAAATGTTTATTGAATATTTCCCTCAAAGTGCAAAGAAAGAAGAGGCACAAAATATGATTTTTACCTTGCAAGATAAATTGGTGATGAAAGAGTATCTTTCTGCAAGGTTGTACTATAACTTGGGGAATTATTTGGGAAACAATTATCAAGCATGTGTAATTACTGCACAAAATGCACTGAAAGATTATCCTTATACAAACTTGAGAGAAGACTTGTCAATTCTGATTTTGCGTGCAAAATATGAATTGGCTGTATATAGCATGGAGGATAGAAAGATGGAACGCTATCGTGAGGCTGTGGATGAATATTATGCATTTAAGAATGAATTTCCTGAAAGTAAATACTTGAAAGAAGCCGAGCGTGTATTTAAAGAATCCCAAAAGATTTTGAAAGATTAATATTAGATATATCGATATAGTTTAATAGGTAAATTTTATGGATTACAGAAAGACTAATGCTCCTACTACCACTGTTATACGTGATATGATGGAGTTATGTAAGGATACTGGTAATGTATATGAGAGTGTTGCAATTATTGCAAAACGTGCTAATCAAATTAGTGTAGAAATCAAAAATGACCTTTCAAAAAAATTAGCAGAATTTGCTTCGTATAACGACAATTTGGAAGAGGTTTTTGAGAATCGGGAACAGATCTCTCGCTATTATGAAAAACTTCCTAAACCAACGCTGATAGCTACTCAGGAGTATCTTGAAGGTAAGATTTATTATCGTAATCCGGCTAAAGAGAAAGAAAAATTGCAATAATGATACAACGTATCCAATCTATTTATTTATTGGTAATCACCGTATTATTGATTACTGCTTTGTGCCTTCCGATAGGAAGTTTTGTTAGCTCGAATGGAGCAGTAGTTGGTGTTTTGAAGCCGTTGGGATTGCAAATGGCTGAAGGTGGCTTTCAGTCTACGTGGGGAGTGTTTGGTATTTTATTGTTAGGTGCTGTAATTTCCTTTTGTACGATTTTCTTGTATCGTAATCGTATGTTGCAGGTGCGTATGACTGTTTTTTCAGGAATCCTATTGATAGGATACTACATCGTTTCTTTGTTTTTTATCTTAATGCTGAAGAAAAATTTGGAAGTGGCTTCATTCCAATGTGGATGGGCTCTTTGTTTGCCGGCTATTTCGATTATTCTTGATTATTTGGCTTTTCGTGCTATTTACAGGGATGAATTGATGGTGAAGGCTGCTGATAGACTGAGGTAAACTGTTAGATTGACACTTCGATAATTATAGCGGGAAGTTGCTTGGTTATATGCAGCTTCCCGCTTTTATTTTGTTACTCTGTTTTAGCACTATAAGCTATTTTACTGTTTCGGGGCTAATGTTTGTGCCTTTATTGGGGTGTGGTATGAAAATGAGGGTAGTTTGTGTTATTTTTCGCCGCTAATTTCCAGCCCCATGATGTAGTCGTTCATGTAATAGCCGTTGCCAATAGGAAAGTCGCCTTCTCTGAGTTTTTTCATTCCCATGCGTTCATAAAAGTGAAGTGCCTTGTTATGGCGGTTAACATTTAATTCCATTAGGCAGGGAGTAGGGTGTATTTCTTTAATGTATCGTATGGCTTCCCGGAATAGAAAACTTCCGCAATGTGTGCCTTGATAACCGGGCAGTACATATATTTTTTGCAAATGAAATACATCTGCTTCCTGAGGCTGTACAGACACGTACCCGATGGCTTCATTCTCTTTATAAGCCAGCAAGTATACATGTCCTTCATCCATTTGTTTGCGGATATTTTCAGGTGAATACATCCATTCCATCATGTAGTCTATCTGTTCGGGCGACAGGATGGAGGCGTAAGTCGCAGGAAATACCTGCTGTGCAAGCGACTGAATTAAGAAACAGTCTTCTGTTGTGGCTTTTCTGATGGTATACATAGGTTCGTTGTATTTATAAGGTTCCCACAAATATAGTTTTTTTTGTTGACTATTGTATTTATATTGTGCGCATACCTTTCTTGATTTGTTAAATAAGCATAATATATGGTACCTTGTAATACAAGATACTTATGTAAAGCATATATTTGTGCCATACAAAATATAAATTTGATAGTAGATATTAGAAACAGATATGCCTATGGATGTAAACAATGTAAAGTCACAGATGCGAAAAGGGATGCTTGAGTATTGCATTATGCTTTTGTTGCATAAAGAGTCGGCATATGCTTCCGACATTATTTTAAAATTGAAAGAGGCCAGGTTGATTGTGGTTGAAGGTACGCTTTATCCTTTGTTGACGCGGTTGAAAAACGATGGGCTTTTGAGTTATGAATGGATTGAGTCTACACAGGGGCCGCCACGAAAATATTATAGACTGACGGAGAAAGGGCAGGCCTTTTTAGGAGAATTGGAAACAGCCTGGAAAGAACTCAATGAAACCGTTGAACATATCAGAGTGAGTTAAACCGAATGGAAATAATTTAAAAAAACAGAATTGGTTCATGAAAAAAACATTGACTGTAAATTTGGGTGGAACCGTGTTTCATATAGACGATGATGCTTACCGCCTGTTAGATAATTACTTGAATAATTTGAAGCTTCATTTCAGCAAAGAAGCTGGGGCAGATGAGATTGTGGACGATATTGAACATCGCATTTCGGAATTGTTTTCCGAGCGAATTCAAACCGGCATGCAAGTCATTACAATTGCTGATGTGGAAGAAGTGATAGCACGAATGGGAAAGCCTGAGGAGATGGAGGCCGATGAAGATAACAGTGCAGATGACAAAGCGCGTGCTAACCAAAATTCCACCTATACATTTTCAGCGGGCAGACGCTTGTTTCGTAATCCGGGCGATAAAATGCTGGGAGGGGTAGTCAGCGGATTGGCTGCCTACCTGGGCTGGGACGTTACGTTGCTTCGGTTGTTGCTGGTGCTTGTCTTAATTTTGGGATACGGTACATTGATACCTGTCTACCTTGTTTGTTGGTTAGTTGTTCCCGAAGCCCGTACTGCTGCCGAAAAATTGAGCATGCGTGGCGAACCTGTTACGGTAGAGAACATTGGGCGTACAGTAACGGATGGTTTTGAGCGGGTGGCGAGTGGCGTGAACAGCTATGTACATTCCGATAAACCTCGTACATTGATGCAGCGGATTGGCGATGGATTGGTGATGGTAGTAGGTTGGTTGCTGAAACTGGGATTGGTGGTACTGGCTCTTATTTGTAGTCCACTGTTGCTTGCTTTGGGCGTTTTGTTTGTTGTCTTGCTGTTTGCAGCCATCGTAATAGCCATAGGGGGAAGTGCAGCGATTATATCGCTTCTTCCAATAGAGGCAAGTGTGTGGTTGCCCGACTCATCGCTGACTGCAATTGTAATGTATGGTGCCTGTGCGTTGTTGGCTTGCATTTCTTTGTTTGCCATTGTGTGGGCCATTTGTCGTCAGATGTTTCGTTGGCAGCCTATGGCTAGTGGGGCAAAATGGGCACTGCTGTTGCTTTGGTTGATTAGTCTGGTAGCTTTTGCCGTTTGTTTTGTGCAACTGGGATGCACGTTTCCCGTTATAGGGTTCTCTGTTTGATGACGTTGTTGTGGCTGTATGGCAACTTTGCATACCTGTCGGATGAGTAACAGGGTGGAAGCGAATTTGTAACAGGTTAGAAGCATGCTTCTGACAGGTTGTAAGCGCGCTCGCAACAGGTTACAGGCAACAGTCAAAAAAATGAATCCCGGAATGAAGTCAGGATGGTTTCATACCGGGATTTTTTATTATTGGGCTATTCTCAGCACACGTATACCAGTCGACTTGCCATTGTCTTTCAGCATTTGCGAGAGAGTTGTCTTTGATACTACAACTTTTTTTTCTTTGGACGAGGCATGCAGCAACGTCAGTTTTCCCTCTACATAGAAAGCAATACCCAAGTGTGATACGTCAAGTCCCGGAATATTAGTAGTGATGGCGATGATGTCTCCGTTTTTAATCCATGCCAGCCCGTTGTACGGAAGCTGTTCTTTGGGAAGGTAATGTATTTCCTGTCCCGACAGAGCTTTTTCTATAGCTTTCATTTGGGCTACATTATCTTCGGAGTTCGCCAATTGTTTGTACAATTGCGGATGCGAACTCATGTACGATAGTGTGACTTTTTCGGTCGTCGGGCTCTTTGCAGCCGTAACATCCGTCAGAAAGCCTTTTTGGACGGCATTGTTCACCCATTCGGTAATGTAGTGCAGGCGTGATGTGTAACCGTCAATCTGACCGTTCCGGTAGCGAATCTGTTGCAACTTGTCGGCAAATACGCCTTCCGAGATGTCTCCGTTTTCCAGTTTGGGGCAGAGCGATTCGGCCAAGACGTATTCTACGAAAGTCGTGCAATCTACTTCATCGCAATTCAGAATCAATTCCTCGGGACCGTCAACGTCGAGTGTGTGGGCCACATAGGGGGTACCTACATATTTCAGTCCGTTGCTCAATACTGTTTCTCCGGTTTCTTGTGCCTGGCTGGCAGTAGCCATCAGAGTGGCACAAAAGAGTCCGAACATGGTTTTCGTCATTGTTTTCATTGTTCTTTCTTTTTTTGGTTTACATTTTCATTCATTTGTACAATTGGTTTGATGTTTATTGCTTGAACACCAATCCGTCGCGCAACCATTTTTCCAGTTCGCCTGTCCACTGGCGTTTGTAAGTGAAGTTGTCTCGGAATCCCCAACCGTGTCCGCCGGTGGGGTAGGAAACCAGGCAGACGGGAACTTTATGTTCTCTTAGTGTCAGATAGTAACCGATACTGTTAAGTGGGGGCACCGTGTCGTCGTCTGTCGAAAGCATGATAAATGCTTGTGGCGTTTGGGCAGTCACCTGTTTTTCCAGTGAATATTTGTCCACCAGTTCCTGCGACGGAGTTTCGCCTAGAAGATTGACGCGCGAGCCTTCATGGGTGATTTCCTTTACCATCGAGATAACAGGGTAGAACAATATCTGAAAATCGGGGCGGGTAGCTTCGCTGCTATATAAGGTTGCCAGCGAGGCTGCCAGATGCCCACCTGCCGATGCTCCCATAATACCCACCCGGTGTGGGTTGACACCCCACTCGGCAGCGTGTTTGCGCACCATGCGTATGGCTTGTTCGGCATCTGTAAGCGGAACTTCGCAATGCTTGTTGGGCATGCGGTATTTCAAGACAACATACGTAATACCTTGTGTGTTGAACCAAGAAGCCATGTCGTGGCCTTCGTGTCGCAGGGCTACTCCCCAATAGCCACCACCCGGACACATGATGATAGCCATGCCGTTGGGGTTAGGGGCCTGGTAAACTGTGATTGTGGGAGTAGCTATCAGGTCTGCGCCTCCCCATTCATTCTGTTTTTCGTCTTGTTCGGTCAGCCCGTTGTCGTTGGGGGCACCTTGCGGCCAAAGAGGCATCTCAATACCCTCCTGTGAATAAAGCACAGAAGCGAAGAATAAAAAAAGTGTCAATAATATGGTTCTCATAAACATATTTTTATTTGGTTTTCATCGACGCTTTGATAAAGTACAATATCAGCAGGGCATAGGCACACAGGGCAAGCACTTGCGACAAGGTGTTGTTCAGCCAGGCTTCGTTCACTAGGTTGACGCCGCCGAATCTCATGGCTGCGCTTACCACACCCATCAGTGCGCCGCCTGCAATGAAGCCCGATGCAAGCAACGTACCTTTTTCGCCTCGTTCGGCATTCACCTTGGCATCTTTGCTGCGAGTTGTTACATACCAGTTGATGGCGCCGCCCACTACCAGCGGAATGTTCAGTTCGAGTGGAATGAACATACCCAAGGCAAAGGCCAAGGCAGGAATCTTGCAGAAGGTTAGAATTACGGCCAGTACGGCGCCCACGCCATAGAGAGCCCACGGTGCTCCCACGCCACTCATCAACGGTTCGATAACGGCAGCCATTGCATTGGCCTGCGGAGCTGCTAAGTCACCGCTGGTAAAGCCATAGGTCTTGTTCAGGATAATCATCACACCGCCAACTGTGGCTGCTGATACGATGGTACCGAGAAATTTCCAAGTCTCCTGTTTGATGGGAGTACTTCCTAGCCAATAACCGATTTTCAGGTCGGTGATGAAACCGCCCGCCATCGACAGAGCCGTACATACCACGCCACCCATGACCAGTGCCGCAACCATTCCGCCGGGACCCTTCAGGCCTACAGCCACCATGACTACAGAAGCCAGAATCAGTGTCATCAGCGTCATGCCCGATACTGGATTGGTGCCTACAATGGCAATGGCGTTGGCTGCTACGGTAGTAAACAGAAAAGAGATGCCTGCTACCAGCAGGATGGCTACCACTGTGTGTAGCAGGTTGCCTTGCATCACGTCAAAGTAGAAGAATGCAAATACCAGTGCCAGCGTGAATATGGAGCCTATGGCAATGATTTTCATCGACAGGTCGCGTTGGGTGCGCTGCACGTTGGCTGCCGGGTTAGCTTTGCCGCCCATCTCCTTGGCTGCCAGTCCTACGGCACTTTTGATAATGCTCCACGACTTGATGATACCGCCATGGCAATGCCACCGATGCCAATGCTTTTAGCATAATAAGTAAAGATTTCTTCAGGTGACATACAGCCCACGGTGGCCGTAATTTCAGGATTCCATTGGTTCAATACGCTATCGCCGAAGATAACCGACATGCCTGGAATGATAATCCACCATACGGCTAGCGAACCGGCACAAATAATGGCGGCATATTTCAGTCCCACGATGTAGCCTAGACCCAGTACGGCTGCACCGGTATTAACCTTGAATACCAGCTTGGCCTTTTCTGCCAGTGTTTCGCCAAGACTGCACACACGGGTAGTGAAGTTTTCATTCCACCAGCCGAAAGTAGCTACAATAAAATCATACAGACCACCCACGATACCGGCTATAAGCAGCGGTTTGGCCTGGCTGCCTCCTTTTTCGCCCGAGATGAGTACCTGTGTAGTGGCCGTAGCCTCAGGGAAGGGGTATTTGCCGTGCATGTCGCTCACAAAGTATTTACGGAAAGGAATGAGGAACAAAATACCCAGAATACCTCCCAACAGCGAGCTGATGAATACTTGTGCAAAGGTTACTGTAATTTCTTCGGGATAGCTTTCCTGGAGGATGTACAGGGCGGGTAGGGTAAAGATGGCACCTGCCACAATCACGCCCGAACTGGCACCAATGGACTGGATGATGACATTCTCGCCCAGCGCGGCCTTTCGTTTGGCTGCCCCCGATACCCCTACAGCAATGATGGCAATGGGGATGGCTGCTTCAAATACCTGTCCCACTTTCAGCCCCAGATAGGCTGCGGTTGCACGGTACCTGAATATACCCAGGAACCTGTATTGCCTGGCAAGACC
>Ga0192245_10486_pt1 | contig 16982 bp, 10 predicted proteins | sample Koala_Koa27_M3_FD_131238 | JGI IMG/M metagenome (GOLD analysis project Ga0192245, IMG submission 131238) | Enriched cells from koala feces incubated with labeled cellulose particles, San Francisco Zoo, California, United States - Koala_Koa2-7_M3 ...
GGCCTTTACCCCTTATTGTAACGACCTTTACCTCGGTATGTAACGGTCTTTACTTCGGCATGTAAAGGGAGTTACCGTGCGGGGTTAACAAAGTTACCATTTGGAGTAAACTGAATTTCCATGAAAGAAATAACCGTGTACTTATAAAGGTGAAGTAAGATAACTCATATCGGGATGAAAAGGGAACAAGTTGTACCAATAAGTTTCATTATATTCTTTTTGCCCTGTATTCTTTTGGCGACATCCCCGTATGCTTCTTGAAGTATCGTCCGAAGAACGACTGGTCGGGAAAATTATACCGGTCGGCTATTTCTTTCAGTGAGAGATTGGTGGATTGCAGGGCAACTTTGATTTCCAATGTGAGGAACTCATCGATGATTTCTTTAGCGGAAATCTGACCTATCTCTTTAGTAATGGCAGAAAGGTAGCGTGTAGAAATACAAAGTTGCTCGGCATAAAAGGCTACATCCCGCTGCATGGTACAATTGCTGTGTACCAGGTGAATGAACTTTTTGAACAGTTGCCCTTTCCAGTTGCCTCCTTCCAATTGTTCCTCCGTGAAGTATCTCTGCGCCTTATCATACGTATCCAGAAAAAATATCTGAAGCAGGTTTTGGGCAATGCTCTCGCGGAACTGGTTTTCCTTATCGGCATAAATAGCAGCACTTGCCTCTATCATTCTCAGGATGGGACGTATTGTTTCGGGTCTGGTATGTGTATAACAGGAATTCTCCTTCATGAAATGCATGAATGCCGGATCCAGTCGGAAACAGGCTACCTTCATCATCTCGCCTGAATAAGCGAAATAGTGTATCCGGAAGTCCGGACTGGCCGATCTGAGCGAAAGGATAGAGCCGGGCAACAGCATGATATTCGTATTCGGTATAATGTGATGCTTCTCCAGATCTATGGTGGTTTCCGCTTCTCCGCTGGAACAGAACAAAAGGACTCCGTTTGTCAGTTTGATGAGCCGGTTGTGGTAAAACTCCAGATTATCGGTCCCGGATCTGAAGGTTTCTGCTTTCGTTGTTAATAATGGATTCATACTTTATCTTTTTAAAGTTTTGCTGGAACAAAGGTAGAAGTTCTTTTTGGAATGTTAAGCAAACCGTTCCGAAAATGAACAAAGGAGTGCGACAAATGAAACAAGTTGTTGTTCAAAAACGGCATACCTTTGCCGCCGACATAACAAAAGATGTTTTTAAAAAGATTGTAGTATGACAACAAAGAAGAGATTGATTAGACAGATGATGACATTCATTTGTGGAGTAACATTGGTAGCATGCGGACAGGCTCCTACCGTGCAGACCAGTTCTGAGTATGAGGTGATGAGAATCACGACATCAGACAAGGAATTGCAAACGACCTATTCAGCGAGTATCCGGGGAAGACAAGACATTGACATTTACCCACAGGTGTCCGGTTTCCTGACTAAGCTTTGTGTGGAAGAAGGTCAGGCGGTCCGCAAAGGACAAGTCTTGTTTATTATCGACCAAGTGCCTTATCGTGCGGCTTTGCAGACTGCGGAAGCTAATGTAGAGGCAGCACGTGCAAGTGTATCTACGGCTCAACTGACGTATGACAGTAAAAAAGAATTGTTTGCCCAGAACGTGATTTCCGAGTTCGATTTGCAGACATCTTATAATAACCTGCTGACGGCGAAAGCACAATTGGCGCAGACGGAAGCGCAACGTGTAAGTGCCGCCAATAACCTTTCTTATACGGAAGTGAAAAGTCCTGCCGATGGTGTTGTAGGCACTTTGCCCTATCGTGTGGGTGCTTTGGTCAGTGCCAGTCTGCCTAAGCCATTGACTACGGTTTCCGATAATTCCGATATGTACGTTTACTTCTCGATGACGGAAAATCAGTTGCTGGATATGACGCGCCGCTACGGTTCCAGGAGTAAAGCACTGGAGGAAATGCCTGCTATTGGGCTGATTCTGAATGATAAATCCACCTATCCTTCACAGGGTAAGATTGAAACAATCAGTGGAGTTATCGATACTTCTACCGGAACTGTCAGCTTGCGTGCCGTATTCCCGAATAAAGAAGGATTGTTACAGAGTGGGGGAGCCGGTAATGTAGTGATTCCTGTTCAAAAACGGAACTGTATCGTTGTTCCGCAAGCGGCTACTTATGAAGTGCAGGATAAAGTGTTCGTATTTAAAGTAGTAGATGGTAAAGCACAGTCTGCTCCGGTGGAGGTGACCCGTGTGAATGGTGGAAAAGAGTATATTGTAGACAAGGGTTTGAATGTGGGTGATGTAATTGTGGCTGAAGGCGTAGGATTATTGCGCGAAGGTACACCTATTCAAGCTAAGTCAGCATCCTCTGCAACACAAGAAACCGTTAATCAACAAACAAAGGAGGATTAATCCATGAATCTGAGAACATTTATTGAACGCCCGGTATTTTCGGCAGTCATTTCTATAACGATTGTCATTCTGGGTATCATCGGGTTGTTTACCCTGCCCGTTGAACAATATCCTGATATTGCCCCGCCTACCGTTATGGTAAGCACCACGTACTACGGTGCCAGTGCGGAAACTTTGCAGAAGAGTGTTATCGCTCCGTTGGAAGAAGCTATCAACGGTGTGGAAGACATGACCTATATGACGTCTACCGCTACCAATGCCGGTTCGGTATCCATTACCGTCTATTTCAAGCAGGGAACCGACCCGGATATGGCTGCCGTTAATGTGCAGAATCGCGTTTCCAGAGCTACCGGACAGCTTCCGGGAGAAGTAACTCAGGTAGGTGTGACCACTATGAAGCGCCAGACCAGTATCTTACAGATGTTTTCATTGCATAGCCCCGATAATTCGTACGATGAAAACTTCCTTGCCAACTATATGAGTATCAACCTGAAACCGCAGTTGCTGCGTATTGCAGGTGTGGGCGATATGATGATTATGGGTGGTGACTACAGTATGCGTGTCTGGATGAAGCCTGATGTGATGGCACAGTACAAACTGATTCCGTCTGACGTGACGGCAGCACTTGCCGAGCAGAATATTGAGTCGGCTACCGGTTCGTTCGGTGAAAATTCAGACGAAACTTATCAATATATTATGAAGTATAAAGGTCGTCTGATAACACCGGAGGAATTTGGTGAAATCGTAATCCGTTCTACGGAAGACGGTGAAGTGCTGAAGTTGAAAGACATTGCAGATGTGGAACTGGGTAAGGACAGCTACGCCTACAAAGGCGGTATGGACGGTCACAATGGTGTTTCCTGTATGGTGTTCCAGACGGCCGGCTCCAATGCTACGGAAGTAAACCAGAACATTGACAACCTGCTGGACGAAGTGCGCAAAGACCTGCCGAAAGGTGTGGAGCTGACACAGATGATGAGTTCCAATGACTTCCTGTTCGCTTCTATCCATGAGGTCGTAAAGACTTTGATTGAGGCTATCCTTCTTGTGATCCTGGTAGTATATGTATTCTTGCAGGATATCCGCTCCACATTGATTCCGTTGGTGGGTATCATCGTGTCACTGATAGGTACCTTCGCTTTTATGTCCGTTGCCGGATTCAGTATCAACCTGATTACCCTGTTTGCATTGGTACTTGTGATCGGTACGGTGGTGGACGACGCCATAGTCGTCGTCGAGGCGGTACAGTCGAGGTTCGATGTCGGGTATAAGTCTCCTTATATGGCAAGTATCGACGCTATGAAGGGGATTAGTAATGCGGTTATCACCTCTTCACTGGTATTTATGGCAGTGTTCATTCCTGTATCGTTTATGAGTGGTACGTCCGGTACGTTCTATACGCAGTTCGGTTTAACAATGGCAGTTGCCGTAGGTATCTCAGCTATTAACGCTTTGACACTGAGTCCGGCCCTTTGCGCCTTGTTGCTGAGACCTTATATTAATGAAGATGGTACGCAGAAGAATAATTTTGCCGCCCGTTTCCGTAATTCGTTCAATGCCGCTTTCGATGTTGTGGTGAATAAGTATAAGAATGCGGTACTGTTCTTTATCAAGCGTCGTTGGTTGTCATGGTCGTTGCTGGCTTGTTCGGTAGTATTGTTAGTACTCCTGATGAATTCAACGAAGACCAGTTTGGTGCCTGATGAAGACCAGGGTGTATTGTTCATCAACGTAAGTACGGCTCCGGGTAGCTCACTGAAAACTACAGATGATGTTATGCTTCGTATCGAAGAACGCTTGGAAGCTATTCCGCAAAAGTTGCATATTCAGAAAGTAGCCGGTTACGGATTGCTTTCCGGACAGGGAAATACATTCGGTATGATTGTTATGAAGCTGAAACCCTGGGATGAACGTACAAAGAAAGAAGATCAGGTGCAGGCTGTCATCGGACAGATCTATGCCCGCACGGCGGATATCAAGGATGCCACGATCTTTGCAATTGCTCCGGGTATGATTCCGGGTTATGGTATGGGTAATGCGCTCGACCTGAATGTACAGGATAAGTTGGGCACGGATGTGAATACCTTCTTCCAGACTACCCAGCAATACCTGGGTGCTTTGAACCAGCGTCCCGAAATCTCCATGGCTTATTCTACTTTCGATGTGCGCTATCCGCAATGGACTGTCGAGGTAGATGCTGCCAAATGTAAACGTGCCGGCATTACTCCGGATGCAGTGCTTTCCACACTTTCGGGTTACTATGGCGGGCAGTATGTATCTAACTTCAACCGTTTCTCAAAGGTATATAGGGTTATGATACAGTCTGGTCCTGAATACCGCATGGATGAGACTTCGTTGCACAACACCTTTGTGCGGATGGCAAACGGTGAAATGGCTCCGCTGAGCCAGTTCGTTACGCTGACCCGTAGTTATGGTGCCGAGACTTTGAGTCGCTTCAATATGTATAATTCCATAGCTGTGAATGCCATGCCTGCCGAGGGATATAGTACGGGTGATGCCATCCGTGCCGTGAAAGAGACAGCAGAAATCAGCCTGCCGAAAGGTTACGGTTATGACTTCGGTGGTATCACATGTGAAGAGAACCAGCAGAGTGGTACGACAGTAATTATCTTCGGTATCTGTATTCTGATGATCTATCTTATTCTGAGTGCGCTTTATGAAAGCTTCATCGTTCCGTTTGCAGTTATTCTTGCGGTTCCGGTAGGTTTGATGGGTACGTTCTTGTTTGCCAAGATAGCAGGATTGGAGAATAACATTTATCTGCAAACAGGTTTGATTATGTTGATCGGTTTGCTTGCCAAGACAGCCATTCTGTTGACGGAATATGCTGCCGAGCGCCGAAAAGCAGGCATGGGATTGATTGCTTCCGCAGTCAGTGCAGCCAAAGCCCGTCTTCGTCCTATCCTGATGACGGCACTCACCATGATCTTCGGTCTGTTCCCGCTGGTGGTAGCTACCGGAGTAGGTGCTAACGGTAACCGTTCGTTGGGTACGGGTGTAGTAGGTGGTATGACCATCGGTACACTGGCATTGCTTTTCATCGTTCCGGCTTTGTTTGTCACCTTCCAGTGGTTGCAGGAACGTCTTCGTCCGGCTCAGTCCATGCCTACCAAAGACTGGCAGATTGAGGAGGAGATGGAAGTGAGTAAGAAAGAAATAGAAGAACATCAATCAAAAGAAAAATGAAGAAACAAATCATCGCTTTAGCTGTCGCAGTCTTGCTGTTGAGTAGTTGCGGCATCTATACTAAATATGAACGTCCTGAAGTCAAGACCGACGGACTTTACGGGCAGGATGTAGAGGTGGAAGACACCACCTCTATCGCCTCTCTCTCCTGGCGCGAGTTGTTCACCGACCCGCAACTACAATCTCTTATTGAGCATGCACTGCAAGGCAATACCGACTTGCAGTCCGCTCAGTGGCGTATCAAAGAAGCGGAAGCCACTCTGTCATCCGCCCGTCTGGCCTATCTGCCTTCTTTTATGTTGACTCCGCAGGGAGGTGTCAGTAGCTTTGATAAATCAAAAGGTTCCTGGACGTACAGCGGCATAGCATCCGCCAGTTGGGAAATTGATATTTTTGGTAAACTGACCAATGCGAAACGCCGTGCAAAAGCTTTGTACCTTCAGAGCCTGGAGTACGAACAAGCTGTCACCACTTCGTTGATAGCCAATGTGGCAAATATGTATTACACCTTATTAATGCTCGATGCACAATACAACGTATCTGCCGAAACTGCTGCCAAGTGGCGTGAGAGCGTGAAGACAATGCGTGCCATGAAAGCAGCAGGTATGACGGATGAGGCGGGAGTAGCCCAGACCGAAGCAAACTGTTATATGGTAGAAGCTTCTTTGCTCGACCTTAAACAGCAAATCCGTGAAGTCGAGAATTCACTTTCTATTTTACTGGGTGATGTGCCCGACGCCATCGAACGTGGAAAGTTACAGGGACAAAGCTTCCCGGAAGAACTTACTGTCGGAGTACCTTTGCAGTTACTTTCCCGCCGTCCCGATGTGAAGAGTGCGGAGCTGTCGTTGGCACAGGCTTTTTATAGTACTAATGCAGCTCGTTCGGCCTTTTATCCTTCCATCACTTTGGGAGGTACGGCAGGTTGGACAAACTCTGCCGGAAGCATGATTATCAATCCGGGCAAACTGTTACTCTCCGCAGTCGGCTCACTGACACAACCTTTATTTAATAAAGGATTGAACATGGCGCAGTTGAAAATAGCCAAAGCCCAACAGGAAGAAGCTAAACTTTCTTTCCAGCAGGCTCTGCTGAATGCAGGAAGTGAAGTGAATAATGCCCTTACCCAAGTGCAGGTGGCCCGTGGCAAAACGGAGTTGCGCGACGGACAGATCACTTCATTGGAAACCGCAGTCCGCAGCACGCAACTGTTAATGAAACATGGTAACTCCACTTATCTGGAAGTACTTACCGCCCAGCAATCGTTGCTCTCTGCCCAACTGATGCAGATAGCCGACCGCTTTGATGAGATACAGGGAATTATCAATCTCTACCAGGCTTTAGGTGGTGGCAGGGAATAAAGAATAAATCAATACTCTCTCTTCTCTCGTTTCTTCATCCCCTTTTATCCTTCACGATGTGGAGTGGTGAGAGGGGATATTTTTAGTGATTAGTGGTGAGTGAATAGTGATTAGTTGCGCTGTCATGCCGCTAATCACTAATCACTCACCACTAATCACTTATTGCAGGTACTGGTCGATCTGCGCCACCGTTGCATCTTTCAGTAATACTCTCTTGTCTTTATCCAGCAGATACAGGATAGGTATTGCTTTCAGATCATACAGATTTTTTTTCTTTTATAACGAGTTTTTTATCATATCCGTTTATCCATTCTTTTGGGAAATCCGGTAAGTGTCTTTCCCATTCTTCCTTATCTTCATCCGGATAAACAGCCAGTATCTTTAAGTTTCCTGCGGCAAACTCATTATTGATGGCGGGTGCCTGTTTCAAGGCTTCTATACCTTCTTCACAAGCATAGCATCCTGGATTGTTGATAAACAGCAGCGTATATTTTGCTTTCACTCCGTAGAGCGTACCGCCTTTCCCGGACGGTAATGTATAGGTGAAATCTTCTGCCGGCCTTCCGATGCGGTTCTGTTCTGCCAGTTCCCTGCGTCCTTGCGGAAGTATTTTCTCCGTATCATTCAACACCTTGCTTTCCAGCATGGCATCTAGCACCGGGATGTAAAATTCCTCATTCCGCATCGGAGAGTTCGGGTCATACAAATACTTTTCGGCTAAATCTGTATAATAGAAGAATACTACTTTCTTTTGGTCTGCCATCTTATACATTTGCTTTATGGCAGCTATCGCGGTAGTGTCCGGAACTACCTTCATAATATCTATAAAGTCCACCCACGCCTGTTCCGTAACATCCGGCAGGTTAATATAAGTGGTATCAGTAAAATCCATATTGTCCCAGTAGTGCCGTACCAGATAATCTGCACGCAATTCGGGGGTATTCAGCATGGCTGGTATAATGGGAAGCGTGAATTTTTTCACGGTGTCTGCCTGAAGTGTTGTTTCCTTGTTGTCATTCGCTTTCCGGCTGCCGCATGAGGCACACAGAATCAGGAACAGGAAGAAAATGTTGAGATAAGTTTTCATAATTCAACTACTTATATATTGAAAGACAAAGATAATGTAAATGTTTTAATTACCATTTGTTAAGTATCAACAAATTAATGAAACCTACCTTTGCACCGCTTTTTTAAAAACAATGAGATATGCAAAGGGATAATTTGGACTTCAAAAACATGAGTGTGAGTAAGTTGTTTACAAAACAACTCTTCCCCACGTTGCTGGGTATGGTATCATCCGCATTGTTCACTGTTGTCGACGGGATATTCGTAGGACGCGGAATAGGCAGTGATGCTATTGCCGCGGTGAATATTGCGGCGCCTATTTTTATGATAGCGGCCGGGTTGGGACTGATGTTCGGTATGGGTGGAGGAATTCTTGCTTCCATTAATCTGTCTCGTGGCAAATTGGTGGTTGCCAATATCAATGTCACGCAGTCAATCGTTATGCTGACGATTGTCAGTATCATTATGGGAATACTGTTGACTGTGTTCCCCGAAACTGTAGTAACCTTATTAGGGGCCGAAGGGCATCTGACGGAATTGTCGGCGGAGTATTTGTTTTGGTTCTCCATATCCATTCCGTCCACGGTTTTACTGGTGGCGTTGCCGTTCTTCGTGCGTCTGACGAACCCTAACTTTGCCATGTGGGCCATGCTGGCGGCCACTGTTGTCAATATTGTACTCGATTATATCTTTATCTTTATTTTTGAGTGGGGATTGTTCGGTGCTGCTATTGCCACTGACTTGGGAGAACTGGTGGGGACACTTTTACTCTTGGGTTATCTGCTTCGCCCGTCCGTATCCGTTCGGTTTGCCAGGCTGAAAATGAGTATCAAGAGTATCCGACTGACACTGAGGAATACATGGTATATGCTGAAACTGGGTGTTTCATCCTGTTTGAGCGAAATGACAATTGCTGTCATGGCTATTGCCGGCAATTATGTGTTTATGAGCCATCTGGGAACGGATGGAGTAGCGGCTTATAGCATTGTCTGCTATCTGTTCCCTATTATTTTCATGGTGTTCAATGCTATGGTTCAGTCGGCACAACCTATTGTCAGCTACAATTACGGTTGCGGACAGTTATTGCGGTCCAATAAGGCGTTGCGTTTATGCATCATTTCCGCTGTTGTGTTCGCTTTGCTGATTAGCGGAGTGTTTGTCTGTTTCTCCGGCGATATCGTTTTCTTATTCTTGCCGGACAAGGCGAGCCATGCCTGGCAGTATGCGGTTGCCGGTTTGCCTCTGTTTGCTGTCGATTACATTTTCTTCGGGATCAATGTAATCACAATAGGATATTATACTAGCATTGAGCGTATCAATCTGGCGATGAAACTTACACTGCTGCGTGGTATCTTGCCGGTCTTGTTCTTCTTTATACTGCCTGCATGGTTCGGCGTGACGGGAATCTGGCTTGCGGTGGCGGCAGGAGATATTACCACAACAGTGGTTATCGTAATGTTGAATTTGAAAGACAAAAATAGTAGGAAAGGAACAAGTAATGTTGATGATCATTTTCGTGAGGTAACGAAAATGATAGAGATAGGGAAGGGGAGTGTATCAAAATAAAGATTAGAACACAAATTACACGAATTACACAAATAATGCTTTCTTATACTTTTGATAATCAGAACTTATCAGATTTTTTATTTGCGTTCTTTGTGTAATTTGCGTTCTTTTATTCAGTTTTGACACACTCCCTTCCGCTTACTGTCAGAGAGAGTTTATACTTATTCTATATATGAAGAAAGTGCATCATTATAATCGACTTCTTTGGCAGGGAATACCCAAGTCCACTGATTGTTGTCCGAAGGCTGGATGGTTATAGCAAACTGTACATGGAAACTGCCTTCCGGATATGCTTTGCGCACGATCGGCTCTTTCCAGCGTTTGTAGTCGAACCAGTCGAAACCTTCGCCCCAGAGCTCTATCCTGCGATATAGTTTCACTTCTTGCAGCAGGTCATCTCCTGTTTTCGTACAGGTATAGGCGGGATTGCGGCCTGAGTCCTTATTCAGGGCAATCAGTAGTTTTTGTGTTTCTGCATCTTTACCACCTATGTGGCAGTTGGCCTCGGCTTCAATCAGATACATCTCTGCCGAACGGAAATTATTCAATTGCCCTATACCCGGCTGGTCGGCACATAATATTTTGAACTGCATATAGGCAAAGATATAACTGGTGCTATAAATTTTGTCGGCATAATCTTTCATAGCCCGGTCATACAGGGCGCCTTTCGAAGCCCGTCCGGTAGATGTGGTATATGTTTCACCTTCTTTGGGTCCCAGAAACATGTTCTTACGTACATCGGTTTCAGGAATCTGATCGTACAGCTCTTTGCTGATGGAACATGCGTAAGTTCTGCAAATGCTGGCGCTGGAGTTGCTGCCCTGATAGGCAAAGAATGAATAATAGTGCAAATTCTGGTCCGTAGCATTGTAACTGCTCCATATCCATTCCTGGTTAGGGGTATTAAAACCGCCATCCACATACTCGGAGTTTGTCATCAGCGGATAATTAGCACGTGCCAATACCGCATACCGTGCAGCGGTTGCCCAGTCCTCACGAGTCAGGGCCGCACGGGCATAGGTGGCATAAGCCACATCCAGGTTCGGACTGTAATTGTCCCCGCTCGCGCGGTCCAGTTCCGATGCTGTGAAATTGGAGATAGCCTCATTCAAATCTTCATAAATCCGGCCGTAAACTTCTGCCAGTGTAGAAGTTGGCAGTTCATCCGTACTCAGGTCTATGCGCAGGGGAAGTCCGCGGCTGGAACCATTATTACTGTCGCACCAGCGATGACAATAGAGTTGGCTCAGCATCATATAGCTGTATGCTCTGAATGTCAGTGCCTGAGCTTTTATAAACTGCTTTTCTTCATTGCTACCGCTGGCATTGTCTATGTTTTCAATGATGGCATTGGCATTACCTATTAGCTTATAATAGTAGAACCAAGGGTAATAACAATAGCTTGAAGTATTTCTTTCGTGATAAAGCGAATTGATGATGGAAGACCATCCGGTCAGGTTTGATTTCTGAAAGTCGTTTCCCGGATAGTTGCCATACCACGTCTTGATGGTTCCTTCGCCATTGAATCCTTGTGAACTGAGATATTGGTTGACCATTAACCTGCAAATACCATTTATAGCAAGTTTGGCATTCTGAGTAGTTTCAAAGATAGTGGCCATACCCGTAGATGATTGGGGTACAGTGTCCAGATAGTTGCTGCCGCACGAGGCCAACAGAACTGTGAGTCCTAATGTGTATAATATCTTTTTCATAAGTGAGCGTTTTATTATTATAGTTTAATGTTGATGCCAACGGAGAATACTCTCGGAGTTACCAGATAGTTGTATTGCGAACCGCCGAATGATTGCTGGGGATTCATGCCCTGGCGGGCTGTGAATGTCCATAAGTTCTCACAATTTGCACTTACGCTTATTCCCTGCAGGTCCAGTCGTTTCACAAAGGAAGCCGGTAGCCGGTAGCTCAGTGTGAGGTTTTTAACTACTAAATAGTCCGAACTGACAAGCCATCTGGAAGAAGCGGAATTATTGTTCGCACTCATCGTGCTGTTTATCTGAGGAATGCCATCTACCCAGATACGGTCTGCCGAGTTTTCTGACATTCCTTCGGGAGCCGCTTTCCAGGTATTCATAATGTCGGAGTGGAAGTTGCCGGGTGAAGTGCCTGTAGTCATTAACGAACGATATACCCCATCATAGGTTTGACCTCCCAATGAGTAGGTGAACAAGGCGGAGAAAGTAAGTGATTTATAAGATACCGTACCGGTAAAGCTGCCGTAGACTTTGGGCAGTGCCGAACCGTGGAATTCTTTCAGGGCGTAAGTCGTGTTGTTGGTATAATAAGTGCCGTTGATGGAAGTCAGGCTTTCATTGTCGCTGATGTCAGTACCTTCTGCATTTCCCAATTTGCTGCCATCGGGCAGTGTGATGAAATAGTCTTCCAGATTGAGTGTGTACAGGGAGTTACCGGTGAGTTGATCGACACCGACATAAGTCGGCAGGAAGAACTCATAACGGCTTTTACCTTCTACTATCTTGTAGTTTCCCGATATGATCCCATCCTTATTTTGTTCAGGCAGCTTCACAATCTTGTTCTTGACGAATGTGGCATTCGTTGCAAAGTTCACTTTCCATTTTTTATCTCTGTAGATATCGATGTCCGTATTGATTTCGAAACCTTTGTTGGAGATGGTTCCCAGATTCTTTGCAATGGTGGCCTGTGCGGATGTGGTGGAAGTGGCTCCTGCTGACAACGGCAGATAAACATCGAACAAAAGATCCTTGTTCCGTTTGTCAAAATACTCAAGACTGATGTTCCAGCGGTTGAACAAACGGCCTTCAAGTGCTATGCCATAAGCCTCTCCGGTCTCCCACTTCAGATCGAGAGCTTCGTTCTGAGATAAATAATATGCCCCGATGTTTGCATTCTGGCTACCGGCATAAAGTCCCATATAGCCATAATATTCAGTTCCGGCATCATTTCCCACTTGTCCGTAATTGGCGCGGAATTTCAAAGAGTTTATCCAGGTAACAGATTGCATGAAGTCCTCTTCCGATATAATCCAGTTTGCACCGATGCTGCCGAAGTTACCCCAGCGGTTCTGTTTGGAGAAACGGGATGAACCGTCACGGCGGAACGAAACTTCCAGGTTGTATTTCTCGGCGTAGTTGTAGCGGATACGTCCCAGGTAGCTTTCCGTACGATAGTCTGTCTCGTAGCCGGTCAGGCTGGTAATATCTGTGAAGTTCGACAGATTCGGCTTTCCGGCAAATGTCTCGGTCGTCTTGAATGCATACTCATAATCATAATTGTTGGAGTAGTTTTCGTGCGCTGCCAGTACATCTATGTAGTGTTTGCCATATACATGATTCCAGTTCAGTTGCTGCTGGAAGGTATAATTCTTATAGCGGTAAGTCACTCGCTTGGTACGTCCGTTGTTTCCTTTACCGTCGCCGATAGTGGCATTGTCGTAAGAGGTCTGCTCGGAGTTTCGTACGTTAAGATCACCTTTCACTGTGAATGTGAAGTCGTTCAGGAACTTGACATCTGCAAAAGCAATACCTTGCAGTGTGTTGCGTATGGTTTTGTCCGTACTCAATTCGTTTTCCCAGATTACATGACGGTCTACATATTGGTTGCGGGTAGAGATGGTTACTCCCTCGTCATCTTTATAGTATCCCGGATCGTACTGTTTGTTGTTCAGGGCATCCAGGCGATAAGAACCATCGGCATTATGCAGATGCACGGGATAGATGGGGGCTATCTGACGACAATACATAAATGCATTGGTATATCCGGCGTCACTGTCCCCATTGGTTGCATGAGAATTTTGGTGCGTGCCGGATAGGTTAATGCCTGCCTTGAACCATTTTTTAGGGGTGAAGCTCATGGAAGTGCGTGCTGAGATACGATTGAAATCCGAGTTTGTCACATAACCTTTCTCATCCAGATAGCCAATGGAAAAGTAATAATTACTCTTTTCGTTGGCGGTATTTCCGCTAAAGGAATATTCCTGCCGGTATCCGTTGCGGATGGCATCCGAATACCAGTCAAGGTCATCGGCATATCCCGGAAGGATTTGTGCATCCGAAACCAGATTACCATTCGCATCGAATAACTGGTCGTCCGGTTTATTATAGATATTCAGATATAATTGTTCGGAAATCAGGTTTGCCGTAGCATATTGGGCCGCGGTGGCTGCATCATCACCTGCAGACATACGTGCATTCTTCAGGTTTTGCCAACTTGCCTCCATAAATTGGTTAGGCGAGGTACGTTTATACTCTTTGATACCGCGTGAATAGACTCCTTGGTTGATTTTTAGGTCGAAACTGATTTTGTTGGAAGTCCCTTTTCTTGTGCTGATCAGGATCACACCGTTTGATGCGCGGTTGCCGTATAGTGCGGCTGAGGCTGCATCTTTCAGAACTGAAATGCTCTCTATATCGGCCGGGTTTATATCCGAAATATTTCCTCCGAAAGGAACACCGTCTACCACATAAAGCGGAGTGCTCGAACCGTTTACAGTTCCGATACCGCGAATGCGGATTGACGGATCACTGCCCGGTGCGCCGTAAGTACTATTAATCTGTACGCCCGATGTCGTTCCTTCCAATGCTGAAGTTACGCTGGAGGTTGGTCGCATTTCAATCTGGTCCTGGTTGACGGATGAAATGGCCCCTGTCAGCGATGATTTTTTGCTGTACCGTAGGCCACTGTTACAATCACTTCATCCAGCATCTGAGAATCGTTTGACATGATGATCCTGAGTTGAGGCTTGATCGCAACTTCCTGCGTTTTCATTCCAACAAACGAGATAATTAAGGTTCTGGCATCATTGGGAACATTGGTGAGTGTAAACTCTCCGTTTACGTTGGTAATCACTCCTTGCGAGAATCCTTTCACCAGAATAGATGCACCAACCACCGGCTCATTGCCTTCTTCTGAAATTACGACTCCGGTTACTTTGGAGACTTGGGCCAATGTTGCACTTGTCCATAAAAACAGATAAGCCAGCATAATAAATAGTAGTTTCCTTTTCATAAGCTCTCTTTTTTAAATTAGTATTTTTATTTCTCGAGTTCTTGCAGTACTTAGTGTTATGATTAGCGCAAAGATATAAATAAATATTAAAAAGCAAACAAATTAAACGTTAAAATGCAAATGTTTATTTACTCATGATATACGATTTATTTATTCCAATCAGGTGATAATACAACTCATACCCTTCGAAGCTCTCTAATGATGTTATTCATGTTTAAGTACTGCAAGAACTTAGCTGTCATTTATTTGTTGAATTTTATGGGTTTGTTTGAATAGAAATAGAGAAAAGTAAAGCCCCCTTCCACACGGCTGTATTCCCTTATTCATCGGGGTTTGCGTGTGGAAGGGGACTTTTGCTCCTTATTTTGCTTTTATCTTGTCACTATCTTGTCTTTACTTACTCCGTAGTATCCTGCCACGGGTACATATATCGGTTGCATTTGTCGTCCGATGTTTTCTATTTTTCCTTCTGCTTTCAGTCGTCTCAGGTGTTCCATTGCCTTTGATTTCATGAAACCACATATATGCTGGAAGTCCAGGCGTGTCATCAACTGATGTTCGGCAAAGTATTCCTTCAATCGCATGTCTATCTCTACGTCCGATAGCTTGCTGGAGTGTCCGCTATGCTTGAAATTCTTCAGTTTTACATTGCTTATCTCGTTCTTTAATGCTTGGTCGGTGCGGAACTTGATGCCCTTCAGCTTCACTTTCTCATTTTTTCGTTTCGTTTCCATTGTGATGCCTTCCTCGCATTTCAGTGTAGGATGGAAGTATCCGATGCCGTCCAGATGTACTTGTCGCCCTTCCGCCAATTCTTCTCCCATTATATGCGATAGTGCATCTAGTACTGCCGATACATCCGTCTCTGTCAGCGAACTGCGTGCCTGTATTTTGTGGCGGATTTCGTCTGTTCCTACTTTTCCATTGAGGGTGATGCGTGCATGGATTGTTTTTGGGTCCGTTTGGTCGTTAGGTACCGGATTCTCATACCATTCAAAAAGTATAGCCATTGTTTGTCGTTTTATAGATAATGGTGCAAATGTACTATTTATATATAGGAAGAGCAAATTTTAGATAAAGCATCTGGTAGTGTTGACAGCTGTTGGCAAATCTATTGACAGCTGTCGGTAAATATGTTGACGATAGAAAACAAGACGATTGACGACTGTCAACACTACCAGATGCTTTGTCTAAAACATGACAATACTATATGTATAATGTGAACAAACTATATGCATTTAGTTAGCGGCATTAATTTGTAGTAAACGACTCAAAATACTTGCAAAAGGCATATCTGTGATGCTAACTTCGTGGCATCAATCACTAAATTAATAATTAAATTATGAAGACAAAAATCATGCAATTCATTGCTTATCTTTTGGAAGGCTGGGGAGAAGTAAAGCAAGTAGTAGAAAATCAGCCGGAAACGATTCCTTTAGCAGCCAAACCCGCTACAGAGCCTGTGAAGCCCTCACCGGTCAGTCTGACGGATCGAGTAAACCGCTTCCTGCAATCCGCTTATGATTTCCGCTATAATTTGTTGACGGAAGAAACCGAATTCCGTCCGGCAGGTAAAGTGGGAGAGGAGTTCTCATCTGTTGGGAAGCGGGAACTGAATACCTTTTGCCTTGAAGCCCATGCACGGGGAATCGCATGTTGGGACAAGGATATCAGTCGTTATCTTTATTCCACTTGTGTTCCTGCTTATCATCCCTTCCTTCTTTATATGGATGAGCTTCCTGCCTGGGATGGAGTGGATCGTCTTGAAGCACTTGCCCGCCGTGTATCTTCCAATCCGTTGTGGATGAAGGATTTCCATCTTTGGCTATTGGCTCTCACTGCACAATGGCTGGGAATGACGGGAAAGCATGCTAACAGCGTGGCACCTATTCTTATCAGTGCGGAGCAAGGGTGTTTAAAGTCTACCTTTTGTAAAAGTCTGATGCCTGAAACTCTGGCTCGATACTATTCGGATGAAGTGGAACTGACTTCAAAGGGAAATGTTACCCGTAAAATGTCGGAAATGGGATTGCTGAATCTTGATGAGTTTGATAAATATCCTGCTTCTAAAATGCCCTTATTGAAGAATCTGATGCAGATGGTGAACCTGAATCTTTGCAAAGCCTATCAAAGGAACTATCGCAACTTGCCACGTATTGCTTCTTTTATCGGTACGAGCAATCGTTTTGATCTGCTTTCCGACCCTACAGGGAGTCGCCGTTTTCTTTGTGTGGAAGTGAAAGGGAAGATAGATTGCTCGCATATCGAGCATAAACAAATCTATGCCCAGTTGAAACATGAACTTCTGGAAGGAGTCCGGTATTGGTTTACAGCGGAAGAAGAGTCTGAGTTGAAGGAACATAATAAGAGATTTCAGCGGCGCAGTATGATGGAGGAAATTCTTTAT
>Ga0192245_10489_pt1 | contig 16868 bp, 21 predicted proteins | sample Koala_Koa27_M3_FD_131238 | JGI IMG/M metagenome (GOLD analysis project Ga0192245, IMG submission 131238) | Enriched cells from koala feces incubated with labeled cellulose particles, San Francisco Zoo, California, United States - Koala_Koa2-7_M3 ...
GATTGTTTTGCGTGCCGCCTTGCGTTCTTTTTCAAGTTTACGCTTGCGTTTTTCGCATAGTTTCCAGATGGGTATTGCAATCGCTACACCCCCTAACCCCGCGATACCCATTTGTAGGAGAAAGATAGATTCGTTCATTCTGTTGCTCCTATGTTCTCTGTCCCATGATATGCGTACATGGGAAGGTGATGAAATATCCGCTGAAACGCTATACATGGACTGGTTATACGCAGTAGAGCGTGACAAAATAGCGATTGAACTAACGGTAACGACTTTGCACCGGTTAAAGTACATAACAGACACAGAATACCGTGAGTTTGAACGTAGCACAAGGGCGGCAAAGCGTGGGATATTTACGCGGAAGGGGGTTTGAGGGGTGGGAAAAACCGGACAAGCCTATTTTCCACATATATGCCATTGACAGCTGCGCAAGCGCTTTTGAAAGTAACCTGAAAACGACTTTGAAAGTCGACTGAAAACTAAACAAACTTAAATCAGAAAGGTATATCATGTTTGTAACGTATGATACGAGTTAGAAGTTTTCCACATTTCCACAAAGTTTTCAACACCCTTGATAAAGTTTTCCACATTCCAACATAACACTGTTGAAAACTTTTATTCAAAAACTACTTGACTTTTTCCATGAAATGTGGTACAATAATTATGGCGATAGGGGGACGGAGTTACAACACCGTGCGTTTTGCCCATAACAAATAAATTGAAAGGATAACTTCGTTCTCTCCCTACTGCACAGGTTGGACAAACAAAAAAATAACAACAAGAAAAGGAGCAACAATCATGGCACGAGTACCAATGGTAACAAGAACTATCAAGGGGACGCGAATCACAGTTATGTGTTTGGACGTCACAGAAGCGGAGCCGTTTAACGAAACGGTAGAATTTCCTCAAGTGTTCAAGAACGCGGACAAGGCGCTGAAAGCGGTCAAGGCGCGCATTGACACAGATGAGGTCAAGGCTGTACACATTGTTGATACTGAATTGTTTGAAACGTTATACGGTATGACCGAAGAGGAATTTCTGTTGAACGCTAAAAAGCTGCCGCCGCGTGGCACAAAAGCAGAAGGCTAAACAACATCAACTTAAACAAAAAAAGGAGAAACAACAATGACAGGATATAGTGCAACAATCAAGAGCAGTAGCCAGGAACTGACTAAGAAAGAGCGGATTCAGCTTGCCGATACCAGCAATGCAGTCCAGCTTGACAAGGCGTGCGAAGGTGCAAGTATAGTTATCAATCCAGACCTGTGGGCTATTCTTCAGATTCACAATGAAAAATCCGATAATAAGGATTACGAGGTATACATTATCGTTGATGAGGGCGGTGTAAAGTATACTACAAGTAGTGAAGCATTCTGGACTACGTTTATCAACATCTATAACGAGATGAAGGACGAAACAGAGGAAGATTGGGCGATTGAGGTCTACCACAAGGACAGCAAGAACTACGTAGGCAAGCAGTTTATCACCTGTTCTGTAGTATAAAACATTCAAGGGGGACGGCAAAAGCTATCCCCCTCAACCCTGAAAGAAGGTGCTATTTTTGGCAAAGAAAGTTTCCGAAAAGAAAGCACTTTATATGAAGCAACGAAAACGTATTCAGAGCTTCATAAGGCGTGCAGAAAAACGAGGGTATACATTCCCCTCAAACATCCTACCAGATATTCCTAAAAATATAACACAGGCATCAATCAACAGGCTTGCAAAGTTGACCCCTGAGAAGCTTTATTCCAAGGCAACAGCGCAAGTTAAAACTTACGACAAAACCGGACAAGCCTTATACAAAGAAGTAACAGGCACACAAGCACGGAAGATAGAGCGACAAGAAGCAGGTCGGCGTGGTTATCAGGTGCGGGTTTTAGCGATACAAGAGGGCTATGAATCGGTACAAGAGTACCGCGACACAGACCCATCGGCACCACTAAGCAGAAGTGCAGAAGCCAAAGAAAGAGCAAAGCGGCAAGGGGACAGAAAGCACCGAGAAGCCATAAAGAAGTGGCTGACAGATGAGGACGCACAGGCTTTTGGATTTGAAAATGTAGATGCTATGATAGATTCGCCGTCGGGCGCACAAATCATAGAAGGGCTACAAAAGCTAAGGAGAAACCAAAAAGCAAGAGAGAAGCGACAGACAGAAAAAAAAGCACGCGAACAAGCGGAGAAAGAAGCGGCAGAAGAACTTGAAAACAGTGGAGTAATTGAATCAGCGGAATCAATAGAAGAAACAGAGCCAGCAGAAACAGAAGCACCAACAGAAACCGAAACACCCGCATACAAAACACCAACAGGTTACACGCAAGAAGATATAGATTTTATGAACAGTCCAGAGTTTAAGGCACACGAAGCAACACATGGGGTAGTGAACGAGGGCGATTTAATACTTGACCAGATAAACAGCTTGATAAGCTTTTACGACACACCCGGCAAAAAGTATCTTCAAAATCTGTTAAACTATGAGATGGAAAAATACGGGCGCGATAAAGTGCTATCTGCGTTATCAATGCTGGAAGATAATGACCCCGATTTGATTGCAGAAATACAAAACCTCATATTCTATCAGGAACATGGCACAGCTAATCACGCGCACAGGGCTTTCAAATCACTTGCGCAAGCAATACACAGCGTAGGCGAAGGGTACCACACAGATACTGAAGAAAATAAAATGGAGTTTGCAAAAGCGTTAGGTGATGCTATGAGTGCTATGGAAGTATATGAAGATGTGCAATGAGGAAACCAAGCTATGACGTTTATATGGCAGACTTTGAAACGACTGTCTATAAGGGTCAACAGGATACACAGGTGTGGGCGGCGGCTTGCGTGGAATTATTCACCGAGGACGTTCATATTTTCAACAGCATAGACGAACAGCTTGATTACTTTCTTTCACTAAAGCATAATATCATAGCATACTATCATAACTTAAAATTTGACGGCGCGTTTTGGCTGTCTTATTTATTAGTCGAATTAGGGTACAAACAAGCGTATGACCAGCAAGACCCTGGTGACAAGAATACAATCAAGTTTCGCACACGCAAGGAAATGGAAAATAAAACTGTAGCTTACAGCATATCAGACAGAGGGCAATGGTACACCATAACAATCAAGGCGAACAACAAAATTATTGAACTGCGTGACAGCTTAAAGCTACTTCCCTTTTCCGTAAAGCGTATCGGTGAATCGTTCGGAACAGCACACAAGAAGCTGGATATGGAATACGAGGGTTTTCGATACGCAGGTTGTGAGATAACAGAAGAAGAACGTAAATACATAGCAAATGACGTGTTAGTGGTCAAAGAAGCGTTAGAAATAATGTACAACGAAGGACACAACCGTTTAACCATCGGCTCTTGTTGCTTAGAAGAATACAAATCCGGTTACACTAAAGAGCAATATAACACCATGTTCCCTAACCAATACGAGGAAAGTATAGACGCAGAGTTATATGGGTATCCAACAGCAGGCGCATATGTACACAAAAGTTACAAGGGCGGTTGGTGCTACTTGGTCAAAGGGAAAGAAAACCAGATTAAAACAAACGGTGTAACTGCTGATGTAAATTCGCTGTACCCCTCTATGATGAGCGGGGAAAGTGGAAACAAATACCCGATAGGCAACCCCACTTTTTGGAAAGGTGACTTCATACCAGCAGGTGTGGCGAATAACCCTAACGTTTACTACTTTGTTCGCATTAAGACGCGCTTTTACATCAAGCCAGACCGTCTACCCTTCATTCAAATAAAAGGTAGCTGGAAATATGGCAACACTGAAACACTAACGACAAGTGACATATTTGACCCACAACAGGGGCGCTATGTTGACACTTACACAGACGCAGATGGTACCGAGCATGATACACGAGTAACACTCACACTAACTATGACAGACTACATACTGTTCCGTGAACACTACCATGTAGTAGACTTTGAAATACTTGACGGTTGTTACTACAACGCTGTATCTGGTATTTTCGATGAATACATAGAAAAGTATCGCAAAATCAAAGTCACGTCCAAAGGAGCAAAGCGCGAATTAGCAAAGCTGTTCCTAAACAACCTATATGGCAAAATGGCAAGTAACACAGACAGCAGTTTTAAGGTTGCATTTATCAAGGACGATAAAACATTAGGATATTTTCCGGTAAATGAAAGCGACAAGATACCTGGCTACATACCAATTGGAAGTGCGATAACCAGCTATGCCAGAAACTTTACTATACGCGCAGCTCAACAGAACTATCATGGCGTAAACGAACGAGGATTTATCTACGCAGACACAGACAGCATACACTGTGACCTAAGTCCCGATGAGGTACAAGGTATAAAGGTACACCCGACAAATTTCTGTTGCTGGAAACTGGAAAGCACATGGGATAGGGCAATCTTTGTGCGCCAAAAGACCTACATCGAACACGTTATCGCAGAGGACTTAGAGTCGATAGAAAACCCATACAACGACATTAAATGCGCTGGTATGCCGCAAAAATGCAAAAACTTATTCCAATTGTCAATGGATGGTTACACCCCGCAGGAAGGAGATGGTTTTACCGATGAAGAAGTAAAATTTTTAAGTATAAAGCGGGACTACACAGACTTCAGGGTTGGTTTAATTATCCCCGGCAAGTTATTACCAAAGCAAATTCGTGGTGGTATCATCCTAATAGACACAACATATGAAATGCACGCAAAATAAAAATATGAAGGAGATTACACAATGGTACACAAAACTACTATGTCACACGAGGAGCGTCTTAAAGCGCGGGAAGGGGCTACAACAGAAGCAGAAGCCCATCAGTTGCTTGCACGAGCCATGGGGTTAAAGATTAAAAAAGAAATGGACGCGGAAAAAGAAAAGGGTGATGATAATGGTGAGGGGTAATATTCTTGACGCTATAGTTATCAACGAAGCAAAAGCGTATCTAATGTATGGAGCCACAATTAGAAGCGTAGCCAAAGAATTTGCACGAAGCAAGACAACCGTAGCATATGACCTGCGAAACAGGGTAGCCACGTCAGGTAGACCGGATTTACAGGCGTTAGTGGATGAAAAGCTAACGAGAAATGCAAGTGAAGCCCCGTACTTAGGCGGTATTGCAACACAATCTAAAGCAGATAAAAGGTGGCAAGTAGATGGAAATGAGTAAACAAACATGGGATACATTTTATGGTGCAATAGCGCAGGATAAAGAAGCGAACATTATTGTTCGGTATCACGATGATGAATATGGGTACCGCCCACGTCTGATTAAAAAACCAGAGGGTGACTGGATTGACCTTTATACCGCTGAAAGGTGTACACTAAAGCAAGGTCAATATGGGGTTATTTCTCTTGGAATCTCAATCAGATTGCCAGATGGGTACGAAGCGATAATCGCCCCGCGTTCCAGCACTTTTACGAGGTATCACGTGATGATGGTAAACTCAATCGGCATAATAGACAACGCATACCATGGTGATAGTGATATATGGCGTTGCCCAGTGCTTGCCTTTGAGGACACCGCGATATCCAAAGACACCTGTATTTGCCAGTTTAGGGTACTGCGCAATCAACCATCTATCAAATTTCAAGAGGTGGGGGAACTATACGAGCGAAACCGCAACGGCTTTGGGAATATCGGAAGATGAAAGATATAAGCTGGTTACGAGTATTTATCTGTGTCATTGTGGTAATAGCGTCCTTCCTCTTTGGGTGGTATTGCTTATGATAAGCGAAAGCACCATGGAAAACCATGGTGCTTTCTTATATCCGAAACGACTGGTCTAATAAAGCGGTTAGGATAACCGTCAATACTACACGGCGGTATCTTCCACCCGTCCTACCCGTGTGTTCCAGTATTAGTTACAGTCGAGGATACCTATTTAATAAGATAGTGCGCTTAAGATGACTTCTTTACATTGCAAGTTTTTGAATCTAAAACAACCGCGTTCAAACATATATCGCAGATTAGCAAGTATTATGTCATTTCTTCTGAGCATCACATAGTTAATATTATGGTCATCTGTGGTAACAGTGATTTTGCTTTTACAGGTGTAATCTGGTCTATCATCTGCATATAAATATCCGTCATTAAAATACTCACGCACAGCATAGTCTTTTCCCATATATTTCAGAGTGACAACGTAACGGTTAGCGCCTGTTGGCTTATCAATAAATGCTAAGTTATCATTCAAATAGATATTTTGCGAAGCATACGCAAGGTATTTTTGACTACCAAAGGCGCGATTAAACGCAGATTCTTTCATAGCATCAGCGGCACTTTCAACAAAACCCTGTTCCAGCACAAACCCGTCACCTTTCAAAAATTTTGTATCACTATGCAGTCTGTTAGAAATACCCATAGCTACATAATACGGGTTAATGATACTTACAGGGTTTGCAATCATATAAACAGGTGTGTACCGATTCTGTTCACCGTTACCACGAGCGATAGAGGTATGCACGCTTAAAAACTTCTCAATTTCATTAGAAGCATACTTATTTGTTTCTGACTGAAACTCATCAAACAGTATACACTTTGAATCGGAAAATAAATGAGATAATTTCTTAATCTGGTCAGCATTATTCAAGCAAATCGCATAACCGCATGGTTCATCATTCAGAAACAGCTCTTTATACGTCCCTTTCATCTGAGCTTTTTCAAACATAACGTCATTAGGGAAGAACAGAGTTTGTATGTCACGGAAAAACTTAGTTGCGCAGTCTGCAAGTTCATACGTAAACCGGTATAACAAGCAAAATTTTTCACCTTTAGTCTTAAACCTATTCACTAACATACGGTTAAAATATGTGGTTTTTCCCGCTGTTCTATTTGATGTACAGATATAAATCTCTGGTTTTTCACCATTTATATCCATTAGGGATAACAGTTTTGTCCCGTCATAATACTGTGCCATTAGAAAAAAATCACCTCTTATCAAAAGAAATTATAACACACCTCTTGCAAAAAGTCAAGAAGTATGGTATAATACTTTTAATAAGACCAGAAGGGGATAAACAGAGCGTGGAAGATTATGTAACTCAAAAACAGCACGATGAGTTTTCAAAAACAATAGAAGCTAAATTTGCTGAAATTAAAGCAGAGGACAAACGCCAGAACGAACGGTTAAAGAGGACAGAAGATTGGCAGGAAAAATTTTCAGAAATGCAAGTAACCCTTAAACAGCAAGGGGATAACATAGAGAAGTTGACGATTAAGGTAAATGAATTAGTTGAAAAACCAGCTAAACGCTGGGAATCAGCAGTTTCTTACGTTGTCACAGTTATCCTTTCACTGGTTGCGGGATACTTATTTAATCTATTATTCTAAAGGAGACAGGAAAGTTATGACAATCAAACAGAAACTAACAAGTCGCAAATGGTGGATGAGTCTTGCAGCCTTTCTTGCGTCAATCGGTGGTGCCATAGCGGGTATAACCACTGAAAATGCTTCTCTTGTAACTGTGGGTATCATATGCAGTGCTTTTAGTTCTGCCATTTACACGTTTGCAGAAGCGCTTGTTGACTACAGTGACGTTACCAATAAAGTAGCGTATACAGAAGCCACTGTAGAAACGGAAGGATAAGCAATGACGTTTGGACAAGCACTTGAACATGTAAAACGCGGAAATAAAATGTACCGTACAGTTAGGGTGGCTTGCTACGCAATCTGATATGCTTGCTACTGACTGGTGGGTAAAGGAGTAATAATGGGTGTAGAGGAAATTATCTCACTTGCAAAAGACACTGTTGTTAAATGGTACGGCGATAATAGAGTGCTTATCAAACTTGAAGATGTGTTTCTTGTTTGGTTTTCAAAAACATTACAACATTGCAAACTGCTTCTTGGTGCAAACGTACCAGATAACACCTATTTCGAGTTTACCTACAACGGTGACAGAAAAATAGCTTACTTTGACGTGTACACAAAAACAGACAAATGGATTGTTAAAAGGGGTGGAATAGATGTCTAAAACAAACAGTGGTTTAGTTGAATACTCAAAAGCCCAGGTCGGATTGCCGTATTGGTTCGGGACGTATGGACAGACGGCAACTCAAAGCCTGTACAACACCATGAAAAATATGTACCCCGACTATTATACCGCCGATGATTTTTCCTCACAGTACGGACAGCGTGTGCATGACTGCTCTGGTTTGATTAAGGGTTATTTGTGGAGTGATTCTCCAACAGGTACCCCGACCTACAACGCAGAACAGGATTTGAACGCCGCTGGACTGTATAGCACAGGTACTAAAAAGGGTGCCATTGCTACATTCCCACGTACAAACGGTATGTTGGTGTTCAAGGGGTCAACCCCAGTGGACATTACACATGTAGGTGTTTATGCAGATGGCTATGTATATGAAGCGAAGGGTCACAATTACGGTGTTAAAAAGACACAGTTTACCACAACGGGATGGACGTATTGGTGCCAGTGTTCTTTGGTAACTGACGATTCAAGCGTAACAAGCGAAACTGTAACAGAAGAAGTTACTGCTGATGAAGTCGAAACGGCTACCACAACTACCACGGGGGAAGTCAAAGCAACAGGCGTGGCAACATCTTTTGATACCACCATAGCAGGACTATACGGTGTAACGGCTAAAAGTGGGTTAAACGTTCGCAACGCCGCTGGCACAAGCAACGCCATACTCGTGGCATTACCCTACGGTTCTTATGTGCGAAACTACGGGTACTACACCGAGGTTGATGGGGTAAAGTGGCTCTATATACAATTCACCTACAACGGTATTAAGTACACCGGGTTTGCAAGCGGTGAATACCTCATTAAAACATGAGTTGGAGTGCTAAACCATCTGGGGGCTACGGCATATCATCCAATGAAGCTATCGGCAATATGCAGGAAATAGTCAACCTCTTAGGCGATAGCTGGACGATAGAAGCCATGTGCGGTATGATGGGTGTCATGTACGGTGAATCCGGTATGAATCCGTGGCGTTGGCAAAATGACGCGGTTGACATGACCTCTACCACAAAAGGTTACGGGCTTATGCAGTTCACCCCCGCATATGGATACATCAACAACTACGGTGTGAGAATTGACTACTTTGCCCCTAACTTATCTGTAACAGAAGTAACAAGCGGTGCCGCGCCTACAGACGGTAGAGCGCAAATCTATGTAATAGACAACGATGTAGCGGGAAAATTTATCAACCGTTCCAGTTGGTGCGATTACTATGACATTTCCGGGTTCTACCCCCTCTCGACCTACAAAAAGCAAACCGACTTATATGGGTGTACAGTAGCTTGGTTGTTTCACTACGGCGGTGGCGCTAACATGAGTGAAAGCGTTGCGGCACTACGTTACGATTATGCTTGCACAATCTATGAACAATTGACAGGGTATGAGCCAACCGACCCAGATAGTTCAAACAATGGCTACACCGACCCTGAGATTGTGGAAGATGATAGTGACAGCAGAATCATTAAAATCACACCACTATATTCAGAGGTTGAAAAGAACGAAACACAGTACTACCGCGTGCGGTCTATGAAGGATATTCGTGAGGTAATCGAAGAATACATCTCGAAATATAGCGATACTCTAAGATACGATTCTCTTTATTGGACCGTCACCTACGCTGTACAGCTAACCGTATACGGTTCAACTAACTTTGAAATTGAATTTGTTGAAGCAAACAAGTATTCACAAGGCTCCTACGGTGATACCTATACAGACTACATCTTTGCTGTAACGCCTACAACCAAAGTGCGCGGGAACAGAATCTACACAGTTGTTGCTGAAATTGTAAACTGTAGCGGCTATTTCCAGTGTTTACAGATGGATGAATCCAACCCAGAAAACACGATAGTTGCCTTAGAATTAGGCGTTGATTTTAGCGGTGAATACAGCACAGCATACCTAAAAGTGCTGGGGTCAAATGAGAAAAAGTCATTCAGCGTTGTCTTTAACCGACCAAAAACAAGAATTTTTACTTGACACAAAAATATAAATATAGTATAATATATGAAAAGGAGTATTGAAATGCTGTTTAACAAAGGGGTTTATGAACATAAATCAGGGTTTGAAATCAGTGTTGACGATGCAGGAGAGGTTATGCTTTCTCCTAATCACCCTGTAAGCATTAGACTTGCAGATATTTTTGGTGTTGATTGCTGGACGCAGAAGGACAGCACTGTTACCACAACCGATGTCGAGGGGTGATGCAAATGGCTGTTTTGAATAAAGCTGACTTTTTCAACCACCTTAACGACATGGTTGGCACTAACACCAGTGACGATGCTTTGCACTTCATTGAGGATATGACTGACACCTACAATGACCTTGAAAAGCGTGCTAACGGTGACGGTGAAAACTGGGAACAGAAATATCATGACCTTGACAACGCTTGGAAAACAAAATACCGCAACAGATTCTTTTCGTCAGGTGGTCAGTCTAACCTTCCAAAAGATGATGAGGGGGACGATACCCCCAAAGACCCCAAAGATGTTAAAATCGAAGATTTGTTCACTCCTACAGACAATAACAAATAATTATTAGAAATGAGGTAATATTATGGCAACCACTTCTTCCAGCACCACTCTCTCTGCCGGTGCAGTAGATATTCTGAACGCTATCCGCAACAGCGCAAGTGCAAACTATCGTGATTATGTACCGGCGGCGGGTGACTATTCCGATATTCGTGAAATTGGTGCAATCATTATGGACTATCCTGCTTTGCAGAACGAGTTCCTTAATGCCCTGATTAACCGCATTGGACGTGTCATTCTTTCCAGCAAACAGTATAACAACCCGTGGTCTATGTTCAAAAAGGGTACTCTCGAATATGGTGAAACCATTGAGGAAGTCTTTGTTGAGCTTGCAAAGCCGTTTGAGTATGACCCTGCTGTTGCAGAGGATGAGCTGTTTAAGCGTCAGATTCCTGATGTACGCGCGGCTTTCCACGTGATTAACTATCGCAAATTCTACAAAACGACTGTACAGCGTGAAACTCTGCGTCAGGCATTCCTGTCTGCAGACGGTATTGCAAATCTGGTAACTAAAATCATCGATTCCCTTTACACGGGTGCGAACTATGATGAGTTCCAGACTATGAAGTATATGCTGGCAAAGCATATCGCAAACGGTGAGCTTTATCCTGTCGAAGTCACTACGCCTATCTCTGACAACGCAAGCTCTATCGTGAAGTCTATCAAGAACACCTCTAACATGTTCACCTTCATGTCCAGCGATTACAACCGTGCGGGTGTTCACACTTACTCCAATAAAGATGACCAGTTTATCGTTATCAACAGCGAATTTGAAGCTACGATGGACGTTGACGTTCTGGCGGCGGCATTTAACATGGATAAGGCGGAGTTTGCCGGACACCGTGTTCTTGTTGATAACTTTGGTTCTCTGGATACGGATAGACTGGATGAACTGTTCGCTGATAACGAGTGGTATGAAACCATTAATGATTCTGTCCTTGAAGCACTCAATACCATTCCCGCTGTCCTTGTCGATAGAAATTGGTTCATGATTGTAGACAATATGTTTACTCTCCGTGACCAGGAAAACGAACAGGGTTTGTATTGGAACTATTTCTACCACGTCTGGAAAACCTTCTCCGCTTCTCCGTTTGCAAACGCCGCAGTATTCGTTGCTGGTACTCCGAGCGTAACGGCGGTTACTATCAGCCCGTCCTCTGCAAGCGTTACCAATGGCCAGACTGTCCTGCTTACTGCTACAGTTACTACTAAAAACTTTGCACCTAAGACCGTGACTTGGAGCAGCTCTAATGAAAGCATTGCCACGGTAAACATTTACGGCGAAGTGACTGCGGTTGAAGGTGCTTCTGGCAGTGTCACCATTACTGCAACTTCTACTTACGATACCACTGTCAGCGCAAGTGCCACTATTACAGTGTCCTAATGCGCACTTATAACCAGCTCTGGGGTGACACTGGTAAAATCCTTCCTTTCTTTCTGTGAAGTGCGCTATACTGTGTTTTGCAGTATAGCGCATTTCTTAAATACAATGGGGGTGTAAAATGGGCTATGTAGCACCTAATACGGTGATATACCTATGCTCTGGTGTACCACTGGATAATAAATATAGAGATACCATATACTTTACTTCACAAACTAACCAGTTGACGTATTTTAGGGGTAAAGTAAAGTACACTTTTGATTCACATTCGTATCAGCGCGTGGGAACAGGTAAAATCCGCGTTGCTGAACTTGCAGATAACTTGTATGAGTGTAACTATTTGTACTTTCAAAACTCAAACTTTGGTGATAAGTGGTTCTTTGCGTTCGTTACGGGTGTCGAGTATGTAAACAATGGCACGTCAGAAGTTTCATATGAGATAGATGTACTGCAAACATGGCACTTTGATTACGAGCTGGGCTATTGTTTTGTTGAACGTGAGCATGTCACTGATGATACGATTGGTGCCAACGTGATTGCAGAGCCAATCAACTTTGGCGATGCAAGGTGCGTCGAGTTAGAGCGCTCTGGTTACTTTAATAGATATACAGCGATAATTGCATCGGGCTATGACGCTAATGACCGTACCCCTGGCGCTATATATTCTCATATCCCTAGTGGGTTGAATTATTTGAGCTTTGACTTGACTAACAATACAGCATGGACAGACGCGCTTGATTATTTACAAGCCGCTGTAGACGATGAAAAAGATGATGCTATTGTAGCTATCTGGATGCAACCAACCGCGTTCTCCACTTTAGAGGAAACTATTACCGATAACTGTCATCTAATTACGGTTGATATGCCAACTAGAATAGATGGGTATACCCCTAAAAACAACAAGTTGTTCACGTACCCGTATAATTATCTTGGTGTTGACTGTGGAAATGATAGTGCTGTTTATCGTTATGAGTGGTTTAATTCAGGGAGTGTTAATGCTTACGGTGGATACGCCTTCTACCTTGTTGGCGTGACTTGCCCTAACCCTGAAATTCAAATGTCACCGCTCGGTTATGCTACAGGAAATGACAACTTTACAGTCAACTATAGCGAGGGTATAACAATGCGTGACTTTCCACAAATCGCGTGGGCTTCTGACGCGTACCGTGCCTGGGTTGCAAACGGTGGTTATTACTCTGCCGCGATAAATGTAGCGGGTGGACTAGCCAGTGGCGTTGTTTCTGCACTGGAAGGTAACGCCGCAGGTGTCCTTAGTGGTATGATTGGTATAGCACAAACCGTGAACAATGCCACTCATGAAGCTAATCGTGGCGCAACGGGACATGGTATACAAGGTGGCACTGCCGCTGTTGCCAGCAGGACAAAAGACTTTTACTTCAGGAAAATGCAAATCCAGTATGACTACGCTATGATGATTGATGATTATTTCACACGTTACGGATACCAGATAAACAAGGTAAAAGTACCGTCCAGAAACGGGCGGTCAAGGTGGAACTATGTGAAAACCTCTGGGTGCATAGTGCTTGCTGAAAGTATGCCAGGTGATGATATTTCTAAACTGGAATCTATCTATGATAACGGTGTTACGTTCTGGATGAGTGGTTCATACGTTGGAGACTATTCAGCTCGTAACTCAATTAGGTAAGGAGTGTTAAAATGGCAAAACGAAAAAACCAAAACCGCGAGTTTTGGCAAAGTGCGAAAATCCAGAACGCTGGAATCATTCAGTATTATAACCGTCTTACAGAACTCTCAATCTCAATGTTCGATTGGCAAGGTCTACCCGATACCGTTGACCCGCGCTTCTTAGAGCTTGCACTATTTACCGATGGACACGCTATATTCTTTCAGGATGACGGTGGGCTTGGATACCTTGCTTTGCGCTGTGCAATAGGCGGTCACCTCGATGTGTACCAAATTCCGGTTGAGAGATACGCTTACGCTACGAACGGGTATTATAATGAGCTTACCGCTGAGAATAGTGTAATCATTTTTAACAATATGATTCATACACCGTCCACACTGGACGTTGAAGTGTTTGCCACTCGACTGTCAGACTTGGATAGGGCGATTGATGTAAACGCAAAGGCACAGAAAACCCCTGTTCTTATTCAGTGTGAAGAGTCCCAGCGTTTAACCATGAAAAACCTGTACGCGCAATATGATGGTAACGCACCTGTAATTTATGGTGATAAAAACCTTAACCCTAACTCGATTAAAGTGCTGAAAACAGATGCACCGTATGTGGCAGATAGCTTGTATGAACTTAGGACGCAAATCTGGAATGAAGCATTGACATACCTTGGCATTTCAAACGTTTCTTATCAGAAGTCTGAACGTTTGATTACCGATGAGGTTATCAGAAATCAGGGTGGAACGATTGCAAGTAGGTATTCCAGATTGAACGCACGTAGACAGGCTTGTGAGCAAATCAATGCTATGTTCGGGCTGAACGTAACATGCGATTACCGTGAGGATTACCGTGAACTTGAAGGTAAAGAAATAACTTCCGAAACAGAAGATACTAACGGACAACAGGGCGGTGATAACGATGAGTAAATACACTACAGAGCTAAGATTTATCTGTGAGAGCTTGGCTGGTTATGTTGAGCAACAGGGGTATGGTTCGGTCGATGATATTCTAACAACCGCCGCCCCATTGGTGTTTGACTTTGACTTCCCTATCTTTGATGAAGATTACCGCCTTGGACTTGAAAAGAAAATCCTAAAACACTTTTATACCAGAGAAATATCCGAGGAAACTGTTGGACTTTGGAAACTGCGCTTAAATGAGCGTATGAACTTGATTATGCCACTCTATAATCAGATGTATGAATCTGAACTAATCGAGTTTGACCCTATGCAGGATACCGGATTGGTTACTTCTCACACAAAGGATATTGACGGAAGTACTACTAATAATTCGTCCTCTGCGTCTAATGGCGGCTCTAAAACTGAACAGCAGACTATCTATAATGAAAGCGTTAGTAATGGACTGATTGAGAATACCATTTCAAGTAAAGACACAACTGAGGATACAATCACTGCGCACTATAAGGGTGACGTTATTGCAAGCGACACGAAGGAAACCGGAAGTAGTGTGACAGACAAAAGCACACAAGATGCTTACTCCGATACGCCGCAGGGGTCGCTTGAAAATATGGAATCGCTTGAGTATTTGACTAATGCGAGGATTGTTAGTGAGGGTGACGCTGTTGAGAGTACTGGGACGAATGTCTATAATGCGTCAAGCGATACGGATGAGAATGGCACGGAAAATGTTGAAGGCAGTGAGAGTGGAAGAGTTAGCAAAACTGGGGATTATGACAAGGATACAAGCGGCGGTAAGAATGTTGTTACAAGCGTGACTAATACGGGGTCGAGTAATGTGACAGGTGGCGGAACGTCTAATTCGATAGAAGAATATATCCAGCATATCACCGGAAAGCGTAGTTTAAGTTCGTTTAGTAAGTATTTGACAGAGTTTAGGCAAACGTTTTTGAATATTGATTCTATGGTGATAAATGAATTGAACGATTTGTTTATCAACTTGTGGTGAGAAATATGGATATATTTGTTGAACACCCCGCCCATTATCAGAGTAATAGCGGTATTGAAGCAATTGATGTAATTCAGGCGTTTACAGATGGACTGGACGGGATTGAAGCGTTTGATAGCGGGAATATCTTGAAGTATGCTTGCCGGTGGAAACATAAGGGTGGGATTCAAGATTTGCAAAAAATTATCTGGTACTGCCAGCATTTAATTGATTACCTTAGTTCTAAAGAAAATAATGCTTGACAGGGTTTCATTAGTGTGTTATAATTGTGTTGAAAGTAGAGGTAAATACTATGTTTTCACCTTCCATTTTTCCAAATTCGTGGGTGCCTTATGGCTATTCCACCCCGTCATACACGGCTTTGAACCAGCAAAATCAAGGTGTACCAAATATTCCAAAAGTTACTGGCTTTGATGGAGCTAAAGCGTACCCAATGGGTGCTAATCGGATGAGACGTTACAGCAATAATGGTAACGGCAACGGAAATAACTAAGGGGGATTTATAATGAGTGTTAATTCTGCAAGTGGAGCAAACTATTCACCGACTGATGGTGCTTATAGTGGGTTGAAACCATTTAAGGCATGGGTGCAGATGGTACTTCCGCAAGTGTATAATGACGCTTTGTCTTATCAAGAGCTGATTTATAAGATGCTTGCGTATTTGAACACCGTCATTGATGATGTAACTACTACGGAAGAAAACGTCACAGCGTTGCATGAAGCATATGATGCTCTGGAAACGTATGTTAACGATACGTTTGCTACTACGATTAGTGAAATCAATGATACCCTTAATGCACAGGACGAGTACCTTGAAAATTATGATTACCAGTCGCTTGTTGATAATAAGCTGGATGCAATGGCTGAAGATGGAACACTTACTACGCTTATCACTCCACTGTTGCCAGATGCTGTTAGTGATTGGTTGAGTGAAAATATTAGCACGAGTGATGGGTATGTTGTTGATGAATCATTGAGCGTCTCCGGTGCCGCCGCCGATGCCGCTATTGCCGGTGATTATATCAGTAATTTCATGTTCTTGCTCAATGGTAGTATGCCTAATGATGGATTTATTTCCTTATCTTATGAGTCTACTGATGATGGCGATTATTATAAGTTTACGTTTATTAATACAACCACATTTTATGCACAAAGTAAATCACACTATTTGAATATTAACCCCGGTAGCGGCACTAACACTACGTATAACTATTATGCTGACAACGTTGCTTCAGGTACGATAACTAAGTATCAGTTTGGTGCTCTTGTCTGGAATCCGAACGAGAAGGCTATGACCGTCAAAAACGCTCGCTCTTTGTCCCATGATGACTATATCTTGGCGTTTTGTTACCTTAATTATGTCTATAGCCCGTGGAACGATTTTGCCTTTAGTGCGAATAACC
>Ga0192245_10498_pt1 | contig 16651 bp, 15 predicted proteins | sample Koala_Koa27_M3_FD_131238 | JGI IMG/M metagenome (GOLD analysis project Ga0192245, IMG submission 131238) | Enriched cells from koala feces incubated with labeled cellulose particles, San Francisco Zoo, California, United States - Koala_Koa2-7_M3 ...
TGGTTTTTGCAAGAATGAAAGAATCAGAAGAAAAATAAGGCCTGTACAGGCCTTATTTTTTTGCACTCTTCTGATTTTCTTCCTCTGCCTTAGGCAGCTGGTCGATCAGTCGTTCTATGATCTGTTTTTTCACATATACGTCAAAGATCAGATTCCCAATGAAGGTAAACAGCTGCAGATCATCCTGTTCATCCTCGGGAGCGTCGGTAAAACTTTCCCGCGCAATCCGGTAGGATTTGACTACATCTCTCTGGAGGGAGCCCAGTCTGGACTTTTCGATTTTACACATTTCCTCGTAGATCTCGGACATATCCAGGCCATCCTCATTTTTAAAATATTTATCTGTGAGCGGCTGCAGCAGAGTTTCTATATCCTTGATGGACAGGATATTCTTAAAATAGTAAATGAGGGTCATGAGGACCACATGTTCCTTCGAATATTTTTTCTTCTCCGGCGCGGGAAGAAGTTGGTTTTTGGCGTAGTTGTTGATCATCGTCTTGGTCAGGATCTTGTCATCCTCATAGCGTTTGCAGCGGTCCAGCTGTTCATCCATAAAAGTAGTCACCTGATCCATGTACAGAGGGATATTCGGGATATCTTCCGGATGTACATAATCAAGTTCGGATACGCTGTTCACCACATCATGGATCATTTTCTTCATATCATCTGTCATGTCATCACCTCGATAGTGTTATTGTATAGTATTTGATACTATATGACAAGGAATTTCAACGATTTATTTCTCGAAATTTGTATGTTTTTAATCTCTTTCTTTTTGATTTTGATTGTGTTATAATAAGAAAGCTCGCCAAGGCGGAGCGTGGGGCATTGGCGCAGGTGGGAGCGCGCAACATTCGCATTGTTGAGGTCACGGGTTCGAGTCCCGTATGCTCCATTTTATTGTGCCTAAAATAGGCATTTATCGATGTTTTAAATGCATACGGGCACTTCAAAATGAATATGTTAGTAAAAATCATGGGCTTAACAGGTTGTGTTATTACGTTTCTTCATAATATAAATACTTCTTATACATATTATCATTTCTTAACAGGTGCAATTTCTGCATCAAATACCAAATTACATTAATTAAATATTAAAAGGAACGTTTATGTCATACAAAAGGGCAAAATGAAGACAGACAGATGATCGCTCTCCGGGAATTAGCGGTTCCTGAGGAAAACATTTATATGGACAAACAGTCAGGGAAGGATTTTGACAGCCATGACCTTGAGAGCAGGAATATGAAAAATTGTTGAATGAAGAAAAGAAAAAGGTGAGTTAGATCTTGTTGATATAAAATAACGCCCTGAGAGGCTGTATATGGCCATTCAGGGTATTTTATATCTTAGCAGTAATATTGAATTTCATCAAAATAATCAAGCCATTTCTGGATGATTTCATCGCTTCTGGCTTCGATCATTCCCATAATATTAAAAAGAATGTGATCTGGAATTTTAGAATTATTATTGCATAACAAAGCCTTTCCACGGCTGGTGATCCAAATTTTAGTGGCATTGGCGGATGGTTTACCCTTTGCTATGTGGACATGAATCGGTTCCAGTGGACGGCTTTCGTTTGTCCAGAAATAGATCCAATATTCCCCATTCTAAAAATTTGCGGCATTCATGAATCCTCCTTCCTGGGAAAATTCCATGATAAGATGGGATGTAGAACGGATGATATCTTCAAATTGGTCTATTTCTCCTTTAGAATAGTGGTAGATATCTTCCCATGTGTAATCAGGAAGATAGCAGGTTGCATGTCGGAAACAATATTCCTCATCCGGTGTTTCAATATATACTTTTACTCTTCCGTCTGACTGCATATCGGAATGTGTGATCTCTGTGTCATCCTCAAGCGTCATAAATGGATACATCATGGTTTATCGTCTCCAATCTGATATCTTTCTTGTGCAGATATTATAACATATAATGATGGCAAAAGGTATTGATTTTACAGTTTTTTCCGCTCGGGTTTAGCATGGTCCTGTAACATAGCTTTCCCTCTTTGATTGATCACACTCAGTATCAGGGGAGATTTCTAACAGACTCTTTCCAATGTTCTTTGTTCTTCTTCCGGAAGTTTGTCATAATCAATCTTCAAAGTTTCGCATACAGATATCCGAACATGCAAACAAAGCTATTTACGGGATGTTGGGTATGGCCTTGAATCGGATGCAGATAACAAGATCAGTAAATTTAAAAGACCGAAAGACCACCTTAAAATGATAGGGTGCCCTGTACTTGAAAAAAATTCGAGTCCCGTATGCTCCATGGATAGGCTCGTTTCGACAACAAACCGTTTGGTTTGTGGAAACGGGCTTTTTTGTATGCGAATTGAATAAGGTTTTTATTATCTGCTACGAAAAAACTGTGTAGTTGACTTGACATGGCCTCATGACTATAATGTTTTTAGCAGATAACAAATAAAGAGTAAAGCAATTTTTAGGTGTGACATTTTATGGATCATTTCATGAATATAATTGTCAATATCATTGTTTTTCTATCACGTTTTGCGCCGATTTTGGCAAAAACAGGTTTGCTGGACTACCGGAGTCCGAAAGATCTGAAGGACGATCCGAAGCTGCATATCCTGCTGGTGGGATATAACGGAGCCAGGAACACCGGTTCGGATGTGCGGGTGGCTGAGATCGTAAGGCAGCTTAGGGGACACTTTCGCAGCGATGAAGCCGAGATCTCGGTGATGACGATGGATGAGGAGTCTCTGCGCGGGTATTTTGATGATGACGTTCACCTCATTCATTGTAATTCCATCTTTTTATGGGACCTGTTTAAAGCCTGCAGCGCAAATCAGGCTGTGATTCTGTGCGAGGGATCCACACTTAAAAGCAAGTTTGCCAATGCGCTTACCTTATATTCCTGTGAAGCAGCCGGGATTATGAAGGTTCAGCATAAGCCCTGCATCGCTTATGGTTCAGAGGCGGATAAGATGGATCCGTATTTGGCGCGTACGGTAAAACGGCTTTGCACGGATACCTATTTTATTGCCAGGACAAAGCGCTCGCTTCACCGCCTCCGCTCGCTGGGGCTTCAGGGACATATGGGCACGGATGCAGCCTGGGAATTTGACAGTTCCTCCTACGATGCATGGGCGGATGCGAAGTTGAAGCAGTCAGGGTGGGACGGGACCTCCCCGCTTTTAGGGGTTGCGCCAATCAATCCTTTCTGGTGGCCGGTCAGGCCTTCCCTGATGAAGTGGATCCGCGCCAGGCTCACCGGACATAAGGCATTGCAGTTTCGGTTATGGTACTTTTTCAGCTGGTCAAAGCAGCGAAAACAGCAGTTTGACCATTACCTGGATGCCATCGCGCAGGCGGTAAATGAATTTGCATCGGAACATTCCTGTCCTGTGGTTCTGCTGGGAATGGAGCAGCTGGATACGGATGCCGTGGAAAAACTGAGGAAAAGACTGACTGTGCCTTCCTCCATCTTCCTGTCGGAGGATCATGACGGTTATCAGATGGCAGCCTTGTTAAAAAAGCTGTCGCTTCTTATTACCTCCAGATATCACGCGGAAGTGCTGTCGATGGAGGCAGAGGTCCCTTGTGTGGCCATCTCTATGGACGAACGTCTGGATGGCATCATGCAGGAGATGCATATGGATCAGTATCAGCTGCTGCACGCGGATGATTCAAATCTGTATGCGGAACTGATGCTTTCTCTGGAATATGTCCAGTCCCACAGGAATACGATCAAAGAAGAATTAGGGCGTCAGGCGGCAGACCATCGGGCCACCTTAGACCAGATGGGAGATTTTTTGATTCAGTGGTTGCTTTCATCCTTAGATGAAGTATAATAGAGATATACGGAGGGAAGATGGATGAGCCATATACTGATCACCGGGATCACCGGGTTTTTGGGAACTGAAATCGTATCTGAGATCATGCGGACCTCGAAGGACAGTGTCTATGGTCTCATAAGAGCGGGTTCCATGAAGGAAGCAAAGGACCGGCTTCTGGCACTTTGGTACGAACGGCCGGAGCTGACCGATCAGATTGGCCGTCGGATTCTGCCCGTGCTGGGGGATGTCACAGAAAGTAATCTCGGCCTTTCTATGGAGGATTGGGACCGGCTGATCCATGAGACGGAGTATATCATCCATACGGCAGCGGTCATAGGCATCCGGCACAGGAAAGAGGAGTTCTATAGTGTCAATGTGACCGGTACAAAGCATGTCCTGGATTTTGCTGCACGCATACAGCAAGATCATCCGTTAAAACGCTTTTCTCATATCTCCACCGCCTATGTGGCCGGGACCAGAAGAGGCCGGATCAAGGAAGATACATTAAAAGAGACCAGCTTTTCCAGTCTGTATGAACAGAGTAAGTACGAGGGCGAGCTCCTGGTCCGGCAGGCAATGGACAGACTCCCGGTTTCCATTTTCCGGCCGGGGCAGATCGTGGGAGATTCCAAAACCGGAAGGGTCAAGAATTTCAACACGCTCTACTATCCGCTGAAACTGTATCTGAGGCAGCAGGCATATATTTTCCCAATCCGGAAATCCATGCGGGTCAACATGGTTCCGGTGGATTATGTGGCAGACGCGGTGGTCCGTATTACTTATGCAGAGGATGCCGTAGGGACGACCTTTCATTTAACCGCTCCCTATTTAAAGCAGCCGACCGTATCCGAGCTGATCGACGCGGTTTCGGACTGGGCTAAGAAAAATCTTTCGATGCATCTAAACCGGCCCGGATTTTTCCCGATTCCGTTTCTGGATAAAATAGGCGCAGCCTATAACACTTCCCGGCAGGGGTCGGATAAAAAGAGCATGCTCACCAATATGCTCGCGCTGGCGCCCTATTTCACGGAGAATAAAAACTTCGATACGAAAAACACCAGGCATTTTCTGGGAGAATATACGTTAGACTGGCAGTCGTATCTGCCCAGACTTTTAAAGTATGCTATCGATAAGAATTTCCTGGATAATAACAGCCGGACTGTTTTTGAGCAGGCATACTTTTGCCTGGAATCTAAACATACCCCCATTACTTATTACGATGTGACAGATCGCGGCCTCCGAAAATATTCGGCTGCTTCCGTGCATCGGAAAATCGAGTCCATCTTAAAGGCACTGCAGGCAATGGGCATCGGCCCGGGCAGCCGGGTGGCCTTAAGCGGGATCAACTCGGTGGAATATTTTGCGTTGGATGTGGCCATCGGACTGTCCGGAGCGACCAGTGTGCCCCTGTATTATACGACGCCGGCGGATGAGCTGGATGTGTTGTTGAAAAAGAGCGGGGCATCCTGTTTCTTTATCGGAGATATCCGGATTTTGTCCCATATTGATCAGATGACCTTTGATGGAAGGATGATCTCTTTTACCAGGAATGCACCTGCCATGGAGGATGCCCGCCTGATGTCGTGGGAAGCGTTTCTCTCTTTGGGCAGAGGAAGGGATACGCTGCCCGTGAGTGTTTCCTACTCGGATCTGGCGACCATCCGCTATACGTCCGGTACAACCGGCAATTCCAAGAGCGTGGCGTTTACGCATGGCCAGCTGCGTTGGATGGCCGAGACGATGAGCTCCTTATTGAGCTATCAAAGTCACACCAAACCGGCGGCCTATCTGTCATTTCTTCCATTGAGCCACGTGGTGGAGGGCATTCTGGGGGCTTATACGCCTTATTACTTCGGGGCGCCGCTTTCACTGTATTTTCTGAATGATTTCGACAAGGTGGCAGAGACGCTGCCGGAGGTACAGCCGACGATTTTCTTCTCTGTGCCCCGATTTTATGAAAAACTCTGGGACCAGCTGGCGCAGAACCGGCTGGGGAGCCTGTATATATCGAGCAAAAATGCCCGGTTACGAGGAGTTCTGCGGCCGATACTTAAAAAGGCTCTTCTAAAGAGAGCCGGGCTTAATCAGTGTGATCAGCTGATTGTAGGTTCGGCTCCGGTCAGCGAAAAACTGCTCTCAGATTTCCGCGAGCTGGGCATTGAGATCCATAATGCATATGGGTTGACAGAAGCGCCGCTGATCACGTTAAACCGCCGGGGGCATAATGACATTACGACGGTGGGAACCCCGCTGCCGGATACAAAGGTGAAGCTGGCAGAAGACGGCGAGATTCTGGTAAGTGGGCCTCAGGTGGCCGCGCAGTATGACGGCCGCACATCGCCCTGGCTGCATACGGGAGACCTGGGGGAGATCACGGAGAATGGATATCTTAAGGTCGTGGGACGAAAGAAAGAGATTCTCATCAATTCCTATGGGAAAAACATCAACCTGCAAAAAGTGGAATCCCTTTTACGGGATATTCCGGGGATCAGCGAAGCCTTGCTGATCGGAGAAAAAAGGCCTTATTGCATCGCCCTGCTCTGGCCGGAAGATGACCGGCCCGCACCGAAGGAGGAGACGCTTAGGAGGGAGATCGCGTCCGTGAACGAAAAGCTTTCCCATCCGGAACAGGTCAAACGATACGCATTGATGAAAGAACCCTTAAAAATATCCACCGGTGAACTGACGCCCAATCTGAAGTTGCGGCGGGAAAATATCGAGGAGATCCATGCGCAGACGATCGAGGGCCTGTATGCGCAAAAAGCCTCACCTGAGGGTGATGTACTTTATATAGGAGCACTGTGATGAACCAACTTTTCTATCGCCTGTTATCTTGCAGATTTGGCGCCAATATTGAAATACGGACATTGATGCGGCGCACAGCCGGTGCTTTCGGGGTGGATGCGCCGAAGGGGAAAGGAGTTTCGGCCTCGAAACTTTTAAAGCGCTATGCCCGTTTCACAGCTGGCGCCGCCCAGGATGCGCTGGACAGCGGAAAAGATGTACACAGGGTGCATTTAGCTTTATATTACATGGCCTGCCGCCTGGGGGAAAGTCTGGTTCGTTATCTTCGGCCAAAGAATGCGCAGGAGCGTCTGTCCATTTTGACCCTGCTCTACCGCAATTTGGGGATTACGATCCGGGAAGAAGGACCCGGAGAATTCTGTGTTTCGAAGTGTTATTTTGCCGCCTTTTATTCGCCGGAAGTCTGTGACGTCATTTCCGGGATTGACCAGGGAATCTTTGCGGGGATCCTTGGCGGGGGCACTTTAACGTTTCACCAGCGGATCACAGAGGGATGTGAGTCTTGCAGGGCAAATCTTATCGTCCGAAAGCCATAAACTTGCGGGACAATTTGTGAAGCACTATAATATAGAAAAATTTTGCATTAAAAAAGGAGAAACATGTTTTCAGGACGAAAAGGAAATAAAAAGATGGATGACCAGGTGCAGCAGCTGTATGAGGCGATCGAGGAGAGCCCGTATACCGTGACGATCACCGGTGCTGGAATTTCCATCGCAGCCGGCGGGGTTTCCTACGCGGGCATGGGTGCCCGCGGCAGAGGGAAGATGATGTCCTCTGATCCGCAGAAAATGTACGAGGGACTGTATCGGGTGTTCATGCAGCCGGCGTTTGAGCACGGGCCGACGGTGGCACACAAGGCGCTCGCCAGACTGGAAGAGATGGGGAAGATGCAGGGCATCATTACCACCAATGAAGACTGTATGCATACCATGGCCGGATCGAAGAACGTGGCGGAGATTCAGGGCAGCTTTCAGATCAATACCTGCAACAACTGCGGGAAACGGATCTATGATTATGAAATCTGGAATGAAGGGCATATGCCGACCTGCCCGGACTGCGGCGGCGAGATGCTGCCGTATAACATCTACAGCCATATCAGTCTGTGGGAGCCGGCCGTGCGGGACGCTCAGGAATGGATCCGGCAGGCCGCGCTGATTCTGGTCATCGGTACTTCAGGCTATTTTGGATCGGTGTACTGGGATGACCGGAGACGGGATGCCAAAATTATCCAGATCAATCCAAAGCGGACACATTTTGATATGGTGGCGGATCTGAATATTCATGAAGACGCAGATCCTGTATTCGCGGCTTTGATGGACATGGAAGAGAATAAGAACTGACCGGACCAGGGGCAAAAAGTAAGCCCCTGTTTTTTTTATGCGCCGAGGAGAAAAAGGGGATTGCGTAAGGTGAATCGGTATGGTATACTTTCTAATTAGTTCACAATGTTAACTAATTAAGTTCCGCGTAAAATGAAGGAGGTTATTCAAATGGGAACCGAAGATCTGGATGAGCGGATGCTTTCTGCCTGGCTTCGACTGACGAGCGTAATCAGTAATGAACGGCTGGTCAAAAATATGCCTTATCATGAGGCCCTGATCTGTAATATTTTAAGTCAGGCGGCACCGGATGAGCCTCTGACAGCAACGGATCTCTGCGAACAGACGAAGATGGCAAAATCGCAGATGAACCGTACGTTAAACAGCATGGAGGAGAAGGGACTGATCGTAAGAGAACGCTCCGAGATTGATAGGAGAAAAGTGTATGTACATCTTTCCCGGGCCCATCTCTCTCTTTTTGAGGAAGAACATGCAGGAAGCCTGCGTCTGGTGAATCAGGTGTTACAAAGATTCGGCCGGGATAGAGCGGAGAAATTAGTGGACGAACTGAACGAAATAGCAACGATTGCCGAGGAGGAACTTATATGATTCGGATTGTAGTAGATTCCGGAGCAGATTATCTGCCGGAGGAACTGGAGGAAAAGCAGATAGAGATGGTGCCGCTTTTTGTGGCCTTTGGTGAGGACGTGTACCGGGACGGGATAGAGATCACGCGGGAAGAATTTTTTGACCGGCTGATGCGGGGGAAGGAATTTCCCCACACGTCGCAGCCCTCTCCGGAGGCCTTTTTATCTCTTTTTGAAAAGGCGAAAGAACGAGGAGATACCGTCATCTGCATCACCATTTCTTCAGCGCTTAGCGGTACACTTGGAAGTGCGGCGATCGCAAAAGGGCTGGCAGATTATGAAGAAATTTATCTTGTGGATTCCAGGATGGCTTCCGCAGGGATTCAGTTTCTGGCAGATCAGGCAGTCAAAATGCGCGGGGAAGGCAAAGATGCGGCTAGGATCGTAGAAGAACTGGAGCGCCTTCGGGGCCGGATCCGCGTGTATTTCGTGGTGGATACGCTGGAATATCTGTACCGGGGTGGACGGCTGTCGAAAAGTGGATCTGTGGCCGGAAAACTGATGCATATGAAGCCGGTACTTTCATTAAATGAAAAAGGGGAAGTCGTCGTCTCGGAACTCTGCCTGGGCAGCGCCCGCTCCATCGAAGCGTGTGTCCGGCATCTGAAGGAGGAAGAGCCGGATATGGACTTCCCGGTCTTCTCCTTTTGCTCGAGCGGTCTGAAAAACTGTGAGCGGCTGGAAGCACGGCTTGCGGGGCTGGGGATCCGTAGGCCCGTCCGCAGACAGATCGGATGCGTCATTGGCGCCCATGCAGGCCCCGGAGCAGCCGGCACAGCGTTTGTAAAGAAGGAGTAAGACTTCACATTCCGATGGTAGTTTGCTATAATAAAGCTGAAAATGGCACAGGTAAGGGGGCATTTTATGAAACTGACCATGCTGGGCACCGGGAACGCCCTGGTGACCGAATGTTACAATACCTGTTTTGCGTTTTCTCAAGGGAAGGAGCACTTTCTGGTAGATGCCGGCGGCGGCAATCCCATCCTGAAGCGCTTAAAAGACGCCGGGATTCCGCTGGGGGATCTGCATGAAGTTTTTCTGACGCACGGACATATCGATCACCTGCTGGGGATGATCTGGCTCATCCGTATGGTGGGGCAGGGTATGAACCGGGGGACCTATGAAGGGGATTTTACCATCTACTGCCACAAAGATCTGGTGGAGACATTACATACCCTGGTGGATATGATGCAGCCCAAAAAGGTGCAGAAACTGATCGATAAGCGGATTTACTTCCGGCCGGTCGAGGACGGGGAGACACTTTCAATCCTCGGCTTACCGGTGACGTTTTTTGACATCCATTCCACAAAGACGAAGCAGTATGGCTGTATGATGCAGATCCCGGCAGAGGACTCTGTTACAAAAGCTCCGGTGAAATTTACCTGTCTGGGGGATGAACCGTACCGGCCAACGGAGGAAGTATATGCTTCCGGCAGCGACTGGCTGACCCATGAAGCCTTCTGCCTCTATGAGGAGGCGGACCTGTATCAGCCCTATACAAAGAACCACAGCACGGTCCGGGATGCCTGTGAGAATGCAGAGAAACTGGGGGCGAAAAACCTGATCTTGTACCATACAGAGGACGATCATATCCGGGAGAGGAAAGAACTGTACACGGCAGAAGGACGTCTCTATTATCACGGGAATCTGTACGTGCCGGATGACATGGAAACATTTGAACTATAACGAATAAAAGTGTTGAGAGTCGCTCGCAATCCATGATATACTGACTGATAAATGGGAATCGGATATGAGAACGAGAAGGGAGCGCTAAATATGAAGTGTGGAGTCTGTGGAGCGGAAACAGAAAAAGGATTAACAACAGCTGTAACGGATTTGGGCGATTGCCTGGTAATCGTTCGTAATGTTCCATGTTATAAATGTACGGAATGTAATGAGATTTCTTATACGGCAGATGTGGTTGAACGACTGGAAGAAATTGTTGAATCGGCCAGGAAGTTAATGCAGGAAATTTCCATTGTTGATTATGCCAAAGTGGCCTAAAAAACGCCTCTATTATCACGGGAATCTGTACGTGCCGGATGACATGGAAACATTCGAACTATAAGCCAAAATACTTGTCAAAAAAGTTTGGAAGGCATATAATATAATTAGAATTATGTAGTACTTGAAAAACACAAAAATATGTGTACAGGAGGAAAGATATGGAAGAAAGACCGCATATTACGGAATACTTTAAAGTGATTGATCCTTTTGGCGATTATCAGGAAGGCGATGAAGTGGCCCTCTCTCTGTATGACCATTATCTGGAGCTTACCGGCCGTGGAGACCCGATCCGGATAGATTATGACGATATTACGGGTGCGGTTCATGGCACTGCAGATCAGCTGCGGAGAACCGGACGCAGGGCAGTCGTAGGTGGATTGGTCGGTGACGTTGTAGGCAGTGTCTTCGGGGTGCAGGATTTGGGAGAACTGATTGGCGCCGGTGTCGGATTCTCCACTTCCGGTTTTCACAAGGATGAATATCATAAGCGTCTGTTAATTACGTACAAGGATGAGGAAGGAAATGACGCTCTGGTTCACCTTTTGGATGAGAAGAACAAATACGGCAAGGAGATCGCAAAAGAATTATCTGAGTATGGAAGAATCAGAGTGGAAAAAAGGCATGAAGATTTTTAACGAGGTTTGATGAAACCGGAAGCGGAAAAGCAACCGCTTCCGGTTTTTTGTTTTTTCTGATGCCGGACTGTGATATACTGGAAACAGACTTTGATGCAGGATAGGAGATTGGGTCATGAAGATTGCCGTACTGGATGGACATGCGCTAAATCCGGGAGATTTAAGCTGGGATGAGTTAAAGAAGCTTGGAGAGGTCGCCATTTATGAGCGGACGAAGCCGGAGGAAGTGATCGAACGTCTGAAGGACATCGATGCGGCCATCACGAATAAAGTGGTGATTTCCAGAGAGGTGATGGAAGACTGCCCGAAGCTGAGATACATCGGAGTGACGGCCACCGGGTATAACATCATTGACATGGAAGCGGCAGAAAAGAGAGGCATTGTGGTGACCAACGTGCCGGCCTACAGCACCATGAGTGTGGCCCAGATGACCTTCGCCCTTCTGCTGGAACTGTGCCTTCATGTGGGGAAGCACAGCGAGAGCGTGGCTGCCGGAGAGTGGAGCGCCTGTCCGGATTTCTGTTACTGGAACGATCCGCTGATTGAGCTGGATCACAAGGTGATGGGCATTGTCGGGTTGGGAAAGATTGGCCAAAAAGTGGCTAAAATCGCGGTCGATTTTGGTATGGACGTGCTCTATTACAGCACCCATCGCCATCCGGACCAGGAAAACGAGCACTGTCATTATGCAGAGTTTGCCGATTTATGGGCGGCCTCGGATGTGATCTCCCTTCACTGCCCTTTGACACCGATGACCCAGGGGCTGATCAACCGGGATACGATCGCGCAGATGAAGGATGGCGTGATGATCCTTAATCTGGCCCGGGGACCGATCGTGGTGGAGCAGGACCTGGCGGATGCACTTAGAAGCGGGAAAGTAGCCGGCGCGGCTGCGGACGTAGTATCGGTTGAGCCGATCCAGGCGGACAATCCGCTGCTCACTGCCCCGAATATGATTCTGACGCCCCATATTGCATGGGCGCCCGTGGAGTCCCGCAAGCGTCTGATGCAGATCACGGTGGAGAATCTGAAGGGATTTATGGACGGTCATCCACAGAATGTGGTCAGTGAGTGAGAAAAGTTAAAAAAAAATAAAATCTCTTGACATTTCATATAGTTCTTATAGAATTATGTTCGTTATAAAACAATTCAGTTTTGAACAAATTCCAGGATAAGTCAATAAAAATACAGTTTCACGGAGGAGACATGATTAAATTATTCAGGCTGCTGCGCAGGCAGGAGTGGCTTATGATTGCGGCCAGTTTGGTGTTTGTTGTGGCACAGGTCTGGCTGAATTTAAAGATGCCGGACTACATGTCCGCGATCACGACGCTGGTGGAGACCCCGGGATCCGCAATGAGCGATATTCTTATGAACGGTGCCTTCATGCTGCTTTGCGCGGTAGGGAGTATGGTATGCGCCATCTTTACCGGATTTTTCGCCGCCCGGATCGGTGCCGGATTCGGAAAGACGCTGCGGGCAAAAGTATTTAAAAAAGTGCTGAAGTTTAATAATGAGGAGATTGGGAAGTTCTCCACAGCCAGTCTGATCACCCGGACAACAAATGATATCACCCGGGTGCAGATGATTATGTCCATGGGATTGCAGGCGGTGGTTATGGCACCGATTATGATGGTCTTTGGTATCGCCAAGATTGCCGGTAAACAGTGGCAGTGGTCGGTTGCCACTATGGTGGCCGTGGTGCTGATCCTGGTCATGCTGGTGGTGATTGTGATCCTGGTCATGCCGAAATTTACGATCATCCAACGGATGACCGACGCCTTAAACCGGGTGACCCGGGAGAACTTAAACGGGATCCGGGTGGTTCGGGCCTACAATGCGGAAGCGTACCAGGAAGAGAAGTTTGAAAAGGCCAACGTTAAGCTGACGAACACGAACTTGTTCGCCAACCGGATCATGGCGGTGATGATGCCTATGATGACCCTGGTTTCCTCGGGAATCACACTGGCCATCTACTGGATCGGAGCATTCTTGATCGACGCGGCGGATCAGGCGAGCCGTCTGACGATTTTTTCGGATATGGTGGTCTTTACCTCCTATGCCATGCAGATCATTATGGCCTTCACATTGTTGGCGATGATTTTTGTTATGCTGCCTAGGGTCATGGTTTCCGTCCGAAGGATCAACGAGGTGCTGGATACCCATGTGCGGATGAAAAACGGGACAGAAACAGAGACGAAAGGGGAAGAAGGAACGCTGGAATTTAGCCATGTCAGCTTTCGTTACCCGGGCGCTTCGGAAGATGCGGTCCATGAAATCAGCTTTACGGCCAAGCCGGGACAGACCGTGGCGATTATCGGTGCCACTGCCAGCGGGAAAAGTTCCCTGGTGAGTCTGATTCCCCGGTTCTATGATGTCACTTCCGGGACCCTTCGGGTGGATGGCGTTGATGTCCGTGATTACGATACATCCGTGCTGCGGGATAAGATCGGGTTTATCTCCCAGAAGGCAGTGCTGTTCTCCGGAACGGTAGCTTCCAATGTGGCCTACGGGCAGGATCATCCCGATGAAGATAAAATCTGGGAAGCATTAAAGACGGCCCAGGCCGCTGATTTTGTGGCCGGGATGGAAGGAGGGCTTCAGGCACCGGTTTCCCAGGGCGGGACCAATGTATCCGGGGGTCAGAAACAGCGGCTTTCCATCGCCCGGGCGATCTATAAGGATCCGGAGTTCTATATTTTTGATGATTCATTTTCTGCCCTGGATTATAAAACGGACCGTGTGCTCCGTCAGGCATTGGAGGATCAAACGAAATCTTCGACAAAGCTGATCGTGGCGCAGCGGATTGGGACGATCCGGAACGCGGATCAGATCGTCGTGTTAAAAGACGGGAAAGTCTCCGGCATCGGCACTCACGATGAGCTGATGCAGACTTGTGATGTATACCGGGAGATCGCACTCTCCCAGCTTTCGGAGGAGGAGCTTACTTATGGCTGATCAGGAAGCGCAGGGGAACACCCAACAAAATGAACAGACAAACACCGAAGAAGCATCTGCGGAAAAGGTGGAAAACGCAGGTGCGGCATTACGGGATCTGCTGCATTATATCCGGCCGTATCTGCCGCTCATTATCATTGCCCTGTTGCTGGGTGCGGTGGCGACCATCTTCAGTCTGATCGGGCCCGGCCGGCTTTCCGAGGTGACGGACCTCATTGCGGAGGGCTTACGAGGCAGCATGAACTTAAGAGCCATTTTAGGGATCTGCATTTCACTGGCCGTACTGTATGGATTAAGCTTTTTGTTTGGCTTTTCCCAGTCCTTTATTCTGGCAACGGTTACCCAGTGGGTCACGAAGGCGCTTCGGACGCAGATCTCGGAGAAGATCAACCGGCTGCCCTTAAAATATTTTGATGGCCATTCCATCGGAGATGTACTCTCCCGAGTGACCAATGATGTGGATCTGATCGGCGAGACGATGGGCAGCAGTCTTGGCACGCTGATTTCTTCTGCCACTATGTTTTTCGGCTCTCTGCTCCTGATGTATCTGACCAACGCGCTCATGGCAACCAGTGCAGTGGCAGCTTCCCTGCTCGGCTTTGCCATCATGATGCTGATCATGTCCCGTTCCCAGAAATATTTCCTGGCGCAGCAGAATGCCTTAGGCGCCATTGACGGGCATATCGAGGAGATCTATTCGGGCCGTGAGGTAGTGAAAGCCTACAACGGGGAAGAAAAAGCTGAGGAGGTATTCGACGACATCAACGAGCGGTTGTATCACAGTGCCTGGATGGCACAGTTTCTGTCCGGACTTATGATGCCGCTGATGACGTTTATCGGGAATCTGGGCTATGTGGTTGTCTGTGTCCTGGGGGCCGTGCTGGCAGCCAATGGAACCATCACGTTCGGCGTGGTTGTCTCCTTTATGATCTATGTCCGGTTCTTCACCCAGCCGTTAAGTCAGCTGGCGGAGGTGTTCACCAGTCTGCAGTCTACCCTGGCGGCCAGCGAACGGGTTTTCCGTTTTCTGGGCGAAGAGGAGATGGAAGATGAATCCGATAAAACCACGACGCTTAAGAACGTGAAAGGCGATGTGACGTTTGATCATTTAAGCTTCGGTTATGAGCCGGGGAGAACGATCATCCATGATTTTTCTGCCAGGGCGAAGGCGGGGCAGAAGATCGCCATTGTGGGGCCTACCGGCGCAGGGAAGACGACGATCGTCAATCTTCTGATGCGGTTCTATGAGCCGGACAGTGGGAGAATCCTGATCGACGGGGTGAATACGGCCGACCTTACCCGGGAAAATGTTCACGATCTTTTCTGTATGGTACTGCAGGATACCTGGCTGTTCGAAGGCACTCTGCGGGAGAATCTGGTGTACGCCAAAGAAGGAGTGACGGAGGAAGAACTGGATGAAGTCTGCCGGGCGGTCGGGCTGGAACACTATATGAAGACACTGCCGGATGGATATGATACCCAGTTAAACGAACAGACCACGCTCTCTGCCGGTCAGCGGCAGCTGGTGACGATTGCCCGGGCCATGATCGAAAATGCGCCGTTACTGATTCTGGACGAGGCGACCAGCAGCGTCGATACCCGCACGGAACTGGACGTACAAAAAGCGATGGACGCCCTGACTGAGGGCCGGACCAGTTTTGTGATCGCCCATCGGCTGTCCACCATTAAAAACGCGGATCTGATCCTGGCCATGAGAGACGGAGATATTGTGGAGAGTGGGAGCCACGAAGAGCTGTTGGCGAAGGGTGGATTTTACGCGGAACTGTATAACAGTCAGTTTGAACAAAATGAAAATATGGATTGACATTTCTTTTTGAAGCGCCTATCATATTGTACGGTATAAAACAATTCGGTAATGAACAATTCGATGCCAAACAATCTTAGATGGAAGGGAAAGAAAATGACACAGGAGAAAATGAAAGTCTGTAGTGCGATTCACCGTCTGGACCACGTCCTGACCAGATACATCTCCAGTGAGACGAAGAAGGCCGGTTGTGGGGATGTGCCGATGATGCATGGCTGGATCATCCGGTATCTGTATCAGCACCAGGATGTGGATGTGTTCCAGCGGGACATAGAACAGCAGTTTTCGATCGGTCGTTCTGCGGTGACCAGTATTCTCCAGCAGATGGAGAAAAACGGACTCATCCGTCGGGTCAGTGTGGAGCATGATGCCCGCCTCAAGAAGGTGGAACTGACAGAAAAGGGCATCTCCGATCACGAGCGGATGGATCAACTGGCGGACCGCATTGATGAAGATATGCTGCAGGGGATTTCTGAGGAAGATCAGCAATTACTCTTACAGATTGTCCAGCAGATCGAGAACAATTTACTTGGAAAAGATGCTGGAAAAAACTGCATGGATAACGTGGGGAAGGGGGAATGTCATGCTAAAGACATTACTCAGCCAAGTTAAAGAATACAGGAGAGCGACCTTAATCACGCCGTGTTTTATGAT
>Ga0192245_10503_pt1 | contig 16516 bp, 10 predicted proteins | sample Koala_Koa27_M3_FD_131238 | JGI IMG/M metagenome (GOLD analysis project Ga0192245, IMG submission 131238) | Enriched cells from koala feces incubated with labeled cellulose particles, San Francisco Zoo, California, United States - Koala_Koa2-7_M3 ...
ATCACAAGACGAGAGAATTAATTTTGTCGACCTGTCGCGCAATTTTGGAAAAGAAGTAGCAATGTTAGCTGGTTTCGATTATGCTACGGGCGATTGTCTGGTGATTATGGATGCTGACTTGCAACATCCTCCTCACTTAATCCCTGAAATGTTGAAATATTGGGAAGAAGGGTATGATGATGTATACGCAAAGCGAATAACCAGAGGCAAGGAGAGTTTGATGCGTAAATATCTGTCCTTGTTATTCTATAAGTTATTGCAGAAAACGACCCGTGTGGAGATTCTCCCGAATGTCGGTGATTTCAGACTGTTAGATCGTTGTTGTGTAAACGCTTTGAAACAGATGCGTGAGAGCCAAAGATATACTAAAGGTATGTATTGCTGGATTGGATTTCGTAAGAAAGAGATCAAATTCGAGCAGGAAGATCGTGTTGCCGGTACATCTTCGTTTAACTTTTTCAGCCTTCTGAGCTTGGCTGTGGAAGGGGTGACCTCCTTTACTGTAGCTCCTTTACGCATTTCTACTTTTGCTGGAATTATAGTTTCCCTGGTTGCTTTCATATACATGTGCTTCATCATGTTTAAAACATTGATATGGGGCGAAGTAGTACAGGGTTTCCCTACTCTGATGGTTGTGATTCTTTTTCTAGGTGGGATACAGTTGCTGTCCTTGGGAGTCATAGGGGAGTATATAGGACGTATTTTCAATGAAACAAAGAATCGTCCTACCTACATTGCAAGAGAATATAATGGTGTGAAACAATAACTAAGATTATGAGTAAAAAAACGGTTCGGATTGGTATTGGCGCATTTCTGTTGATAATAGGAAGTTTATTTTACCTGATGAATATGTATACTCCGATATGTGGAGATGATTATCTTTATTCATTCTATTTGACTCCTGTGGCAGCTAAGTCTTTCTTTGAAGGCGCATCGATAGGATTTGAGCAGAAGATATCATCATTTACCGATGTTATTTTTTCGCAATATAATCATTATTTTTATGTGAATGGCCGTACCATTCCTCATATTCTGGAGCAGTCGTTTGCCGGACTTTGGGGGGAGAATTGTTTTAATTTAATCAATGTATTCGCTTTTCTGTTACTTAATATGTTGGTTATATGGATTTCCGGAAAAAGAAATCTGACAAAATTCGGTTACTGGGTTGCTGCAGTTTTCTTTATATGGTTCTTATTGCCTTGCCCGGTTGATCTCTTTTTACTGATGAGTGGTGCTCTCAATTATACTTGGAGCGCCGTTCTTTGTTTGGCTTTTCTGCTTGTTTATACTAAAGTGCGGCAAATGGAAAGGGTGAATTGGGGAGTTGCTTTTCTTCTTTTTTTGCTGGGCGTCATTTCTGGTTGGACACATGAATCTTTGGTTATAGGCATTTCCGGGGCTTTGTTTATTATTTATTGTGTACAATATAATAAGAGGAAGCCTAAATCACCTGAAATAGCTTTGGTTGCCGGCTTTTGGCTTGGGACCTTGTTGTTGTGTTTATCGCCTGCTGCCCGCGGGCGCGCGTCGTTTGATCATCCTTCCATCTGGGAAACCTTCTTATTGATAATCGGTGAGCTTCGGGCATTTTATGTTCTTCTGTTTTTGCTGGTATATACTTTTTTTCGTGAAAAGAGAAACAACAATAATCATACCCTGAGAAAGTTTTTCTATGATAATCAACTTTATTTTTATGTAATCTTAATTGAACTTGTTTTTAGCTTGGTTATAGGATTTCGAAATGTCCGGCAATTGTTTGGAATAGAGTTGTTTTCTGTTGTGATTTTAATCAAGCTGATCAGTGAACAGACTTCATTTAATGTGGTTTGGTGTAGAAGTGTATCAATTGTGGCAGCAAGTGCGATCGTTTTGCATATGGCATTTGTCATTCCATGCGCAAAACGTTCTCATGCGCAATTTCAGGATATAGTGACCACTTATCTCCACTCAGAAGACGGTGTTGTTTCTTTCAAATACGAAGAGTTTCCCTGTTGGGTTGATTCTTATGTCTGGCGATTCGGAGGGTATGCGGGTTGGGAAGCTTTTTGTATTTCCGTCTATTATATGGGAGACAGAAAGCCAATGAAAGCTTTGCTGGTTGATTAGTATTCATTTGTGATAATAGATGATTGCCAGTTAAGATGTTTTTCGGTAGTAATATTTTTTGCTGTGTATAAAAATTGTAAAAAGAAGTAGGATTTTGCATGTGTTCATATTAATAGCTCTATATTTGTATAATTAAACCTAAACCCTTTTACAGTTTACTTATGGAGCTATTGAAAAGTCATTTTTTTAAAATGAGAAAGGCTTATATTGAGTCGTTTATTATTCTTTTGTTTCTGTCCTGCTGTCCTTTCATTGTTTCTTCCTGTCACGAGGAAGAGAAAGAGGAGATACCTGAATCTCCTTTTGACGAAGAAGATATTCAACACGAACAAGATCTGAATGCTTATTTGGGAAAAAGCTATTCGTGTAAAATTTCTCAGGTCTCAGTAATGGAATCTTCCGTTTGCGTTACTGGTGAATATACCGGTGAAGGTAACTTCTTTTTAGGTGAGATTCCTCCTTATTTGGATATCATAGATGTGAAGAAGGCTCCTTATAAGTTGAAGTTAGAAGATTCATCTTTTGAAATTAAGTTAGAGCGCTATGTAGAAAGGGATGGAGCGTTATATGACCGTCTTTTGTCAAAGTGGGCTATTTATAAAGAGGGAGTAGAAAGAGACCAGCTGGTTTCTCATGCGCATCAAGCGGATGAAATTCATGCGTTTCAGAATCTTCCGGCTATCAAACTGACTTCAAAGAAAGGGTTGGGTGGAATTATTCCTAACCAATATATATCGGATTTTACTTCGTTGGGGATAAGCAGTGCTACGATTAATGTTTGTATCACTCAGTTTATGCATCTGACGCCAAGAGCGGGAGATATTGCGCATACTTATGGGGGAAGAACCTATTATATGGATGAAGGTTACCTCAAGACTGTGCTTGACGTTCCTCTTTTAGAAGCAGCCAAACGGAATATTGCTGTAGCTGCCATCATTCTTGTCGAACCGGCAGCTAAATGCGTAGACCCTGACCTGGGGGTATTGCTGCAACATCCGGATTATGAAAGAGGGGTTTATACAATGCCTAATATGACTACTCTGGAATCGGTAAATTGTTATGCGGCGGCATTTGATTTTCTGGCGAAAAGATATTGTACGGCGGACAATCGCTACGGGCGTATAGCTCATTGGATTATGCATAATGAGGTAGACGGCTGTATAGACTGGACAAATATGGGAGTAAAACCTCTTACTGTATTTACGGACACCTATATAAAATCAATGCGTATATGTTATAATATAGTACGCCAATATGATAAGCAGGCAGAGGTTTTGGGCTCCTTTACACATTCCTGGACACAGATAGCGAATGTGGGATGGTGGCTCTATACAAGCAAGGAAATCATTGATTTGTTGAATGTTTATAGTCGGGTAGAAGGGGACTTTCAGTGGGGATTAGCTTATCATAGCTATTCTCAGGATTTGACGAATCCATGTGTTTGGATTGATCCGAACGCAACGTTTTCCATGGATACCCAATTTATTACGTTTAAGAATCTGGAAGTTCTGAGTAAGTGGGCGCTTACCAAAGAAAATAAATATAAGGGGACTATTAAGCGCTCTGTCTGGCTTTCTGAGGCTGGAGTAAATTCTCCTACTTATTCGGATGAAGATTTTCAGAAGCAAGCGGCTAGTTTGGCTTTTGCCTGGAAGAAAATCAATGCATTGGAAGGGATTGATGGGCTACAATGGCATAATTGGTTTGATCATCCGGGAGACGGAGCTTGCTTCGGATTGCGTAAATACTTGGATGAATCTTACAGAGGGGAAGCCAAACCTGTGTGGGAAGTTTATCGAAAAGCAGGCACAAATGAAGAAGATGAATACTTCGAACAATTCTTACCTTTAATTGGAATTCCTGATTGGAATATTATTGAGAATTTTTAATCAACGACATTATTAACTAAAACTGAAATTATGGAAAATTTGAAAGCTTTCTTTACGAGAAGGCCTGAACGCCTGTTAGGGCGATGTGGCATGTTGTTTTTAATGGCATTTTTTGTGATGAACTTGTCTTCCTGTAATGACGACTTTATTGAAGATGATGGGGGAGAAGTTATTCCTCCTGAGGAAATTGTTATCCCGCCTGTTTATATGTTATTGGATGGGCCCTATAAGTCGGGAGTAACGTTAACTCAGAATGAAGACAGTAGTTATACGATAGAAACTACTAATGGTGATCCTTGGGCGACTGCCGGTTTGTTTAAAGAAGATGTTCCCGAAGAATGTAATGTTCTTGAATTTGAATATCAGACGGAAATGGGGATGAGTAACCTTGAACTCTTTTTTGCTGATGCAAAAAATGGGATTGATGCTACTCATAGCATGAGTGCGGGAACCGTTCCTGCTTCTACGGAATGGGCTTCATTCAGCGTTCGTCTAAAGAAATATAGACAGGAGTTTGATTGGGGAAAAGTGAAAGATTATCTGCGTCTGGATTTTGGAGACCAGCCTAATAATATCATACAAATGCGTAATATACGCCTACGTATGATGAATGATGAGGAAAAACAGGCGGAAGAGGACGAGAATAATGAAGCGCTTAATAAAGAGAAGTACGAACAAGGAATTAAAGATTATCTGAATAAAGAATATGATTGCCATGTAACTGATGTGGTGGTAGGAGAGAGTACGATCAGTATTCAAGGTAACTATACGGGAGAAGGTACTTTCTTCTTGGGAGAGATTCCTCCATTTGTGGATATGTTCAAAGTGGAAAAGGTGGGAAATAAAACACCTTTATCAAACGGCTCTTTTAACGTTCAGTTGGATAGATATGTTACTATAGGTGACTATAAGTATGATCGTTTATTGTCTAAGTGGGCTATATACAAAGAAGGAGCTTCCAAGGATGAGATTGTTTCTCATGCCTGCTATGCGAACGTGGATAAAATACACGTAAAACAAAGTGTTGAGGCTATTCCTTTAAAATCTAAGAAGGGGTTGGGAGGATTGATAAACCATGGATTCCTTGCATCTGATTTGGATGCTTTAGATATTGCTAGTGCCACCATCAACATTCCTATCTCTCATTTCATGCATCTTTCTCAACAAGAAGGAGATATTCCGCATACTTACGGTGGCAGGACATATTATTTTAATGAGGGATATATGAAGAGTTCATTTGATGCTGTGTTGGAGCAAACGAGTAAACGTGGAATCTCAGTAGCAGGTATTTTGTTGGTTCCTCCTACTGGGGATGCCGGTACTCTTTTGAAACATCCGGATTTTAATGGTATAGCTCCTTATACAATGCCCAATATGACCACAATAGAGTCTACAAATTGTTACGCTGCAGCACTTGACTTCCTGGCAAAAAGATATAGTGCTCCTAATATGCGCATAGCGCACTGGATTATACATAACGAAGTGGATGGAGGAAGTCATTGGACCAATATGGGTGACAAACCGATTGCCACGTTTATGGACACTTATCTCCGTTCGATGCGTATGTGCTATAATATTGCGCATCAATATGACCAGCACTCGGAAGTCTTTATCTCTTTCTCACATGGATGGAGCATCGCTGCCGGTGGCGGTTGGTATAAAGTAAGAGATATGCTCGACTTTATGAATCAATTCAGTGAAAGCGAAGGTGATTTCTTCTGGTCATTGGCGTGTCATAGTTACCCGGCTCAGTTAGGTAACCCGTGCACTTGGGATGATGAACAGGCAACTTATTCTATGGACACGGAGTATGTGACCTTGAAAAATTTGGAGGTTTTGGATAAGTGGGTAAGTCTTTCCTCCAATAAATATAAAGGAACAGTGAAACGTTCTGTCTGGCTTTCTGAGGCAGGAACATGTTCTCCAAGTTATAGTGATAATGATTTGCAGGATCAGGCTGCCGGCTTTGCTTATGGCTGGAAGAAGATTAATAATTTGGACGGCATTGATGGAATACAATGGCATAGCTGGTTTGATCATTTGGGAGATGGTGCCTGTTTGGGTTTGCGTAAGTATACCGAAGCGCCTCATAATGGTGAAGCCAAGCCTGTATGGACAACCTATCAAAAAGCGGATACAGATGAAGAAGATGATTATTTTGAACAGTATTTATCTCGAATAGGGATTGATAGTTGGGAAGGAATTATTCAAGATATTCCATAAGCGATATTAGGTAAAAGAGGAAACTCATTTGGGCTTCCTCTTTGGGTGTTGTGACTATATCTAAGTCCGCTATAAAAGAATTTTTTTAGTCTCACGGTCTCGCTACTTTTACATAATCGCCAAATAATTAAGATATTATAGAATGAGAGATACTTTTTACAAAGGTATCTCTCATTCTTTTCTCACTGGAATTACTCTATTTTACCCTATCTCTCATTCTATTTTACAACTATTTCCCATAATGTCCTGGACACGGCACATAAATCGGTTGCGTACGAATTCCGATATTCTGCAAAGAACCTTCTTCTTTCAACCTGCGAATATGGCGTGCCGCCATACTGTGTGTGAATTGGCAAAGTGACTGCATATCAGAGCGGGTCAAAACCGTATGCGTAGCGAAGTACCCGGTTAATTTTTTGTCTATTTCTTCCTGGGAGAGGGTAGCCGAGTGGGGTTTATACTTTGAGCGTTGTGTATGCATACCTATAAGCTCACCTTTTAAATCTCTGTCCGCCAGGAAACTGACCGATTTAAACTTCACTTTGTCAGCGTGTGCGGCCATGGAATGTATCGGCTCTGTTGCTTGTAATGTGATCTGAAAATAGCCGACCCCGTCAAGATGTACTCTTTGCCCTTCGCGTAAGTGATTGCCCATGCACCGACTGAGTTCCATTAACATTGCTTCCACTTCGGCCTTGCCAAAGGTAGTTGCCGAGTGAATTTCGGCTGCCAGTCTTCGGGTAGTCACATGTTGAAAATTCACGACTCTGGGATGATAACTTGTTTCCCCCTCTTCTTCTCCCTGAACGGGATTCTTATAAAATTCGAATTGTACTGCCATCTTAATTGTTGTTTATCTGTTGTTTATATATGGTGTTACTTATCTCTTCGGCATTTAAAGCCTTTATCTGCGTGTCATCTTACTGACATCTTCATCGTTCTACCCGGGTGAACCAATCATTGCACCTTCGAGAACATATCTGTGTACCTGAGTGAACAGGTCGGTTCACCCGGGTAGTATGATGAATAACGTCCTTCAAAGATACGACAATAATAGTTGTAAAACAAGCAATTATAGGATTGTTTGCATGATAATGAATGGTAAAATATATGCGCCTTAAAGTACTTCTAAAAGGAGAAATGTATAGGTCTGAAATTAAATAATGGAAGTTGGAAAGCAGAATGAGAGATAATCAAAAGAAGGTGAGAGACAGGTTAGAATAGAGTAATTTCAGTGAGGAAATGATGAGAGATACCTTTGTAAAAAGTATCTCTCATTCTATAATATATTAATTATTTGATGATTATGTAAAAGTAGTGAGACCGTGAGACTAAAATATATTTTTTCTTTTCTAGTAGAGGGAGAGGAGATGGGAATGAAACTTATGATCAGAAACTTGTTTACATAGAATGTTTACAGTACTTTTGTGCAAAATATATATTGCCCTACAACGCAAGCAGGACAAACAGCGAAAGAAAAAATGAGAATAACACAAGTGAGAGACGATGGCAAAGTAAATACGATGCGTACGTTGAAGATTGAACAGCTCGTAGAGCAGATGAAAAAGGAAACTAAAGCACAACTGGTCTCTAATATGAGAGAAGTCCTGCCTTATATACTTCCCGGTGATAAAAATGATTATATAGAGAGGGTCCCGAAGATACTTCCGGCGGCAGCTTTTGTCAGGAAAAACGGGGTGATGGCGATGACCGAATATAATGGAATCGTTATGCTTCAGGTCAACGGGTTATCCGGACGTATGGAAGCTGATGAGGTGAAGGAGTGTGTGAAGGAGTTGCCTCAGACGTATCTTGCTTTTATCGGTTCTTCAGGAAAGTCTGTAAAGATATGGGTTCGTTTTACGTATCCCGACAACCGTCTGCCTGATAATCGCGAACAGGCGGAAGTCTTTCATGCGCATGCTTATCGTCTGGCTGTGAAATATTACCAGCCCCAACTCCCGTTTGATATCGAATTAAGAGAGCCTTCGCTGGAACAGTATTGCCGATTAACTTTCGACCCGGAGCTGTATTTTAATCCCGAAGCCATGCCTGTTTATCTGAAACAGCCAGCATCTTTGCCGGGGGAAACCACCTATCGAGAGCAGGTACAGGCGCAGGCTTCTCCTTTACAGCGGCTTGTTCCCGGATATGATAGTTACGAAGCACTTTCTGTTCTTTTTGAAGCAGCGTTTGCCCGGGCATTTGCCGAGCAAAAAGGATACCGCCCAGGCGATGATATACACTCATTGCTTGTTTGTCTGGCTGAGCAGTGTTTTCGTGCCGGCATTCCACAAGAAGATACCGTGCGATGGGCACGTGCTCATTATCGTTTACCGAAAGATGAATTCCTGATTCGCGAGACGGTGAAGAACGTGTATGGTACGTGCGAGGGTTTTGCCGATAAAAGTAGTTTGCTGCCGGAGCAATTGTTTGTCATGCAGACAGATGAGTTTATGAAACGCCGCTATGAGTTTCGTTTCAATATGCTGACTTCGAGCGTGGAATACCGTGAGCGGAACAGTTTCAACTTTTATTTTCGCCCCATAGACAAACGGGTGATGGCAAGTATTACGATGAATGCGATGTATGAGGGCATCAAACTTTGGGATAAGGATGTGGTCCGATATCTGAATTCCGATCATGTTCCCGTTTATCACCCTGTCGAGGAATTTCTTTATGATCTTCCCCATTGGGACGGTAAAGACCACATCCGTGACCTGGCTGAAAGAGTTCCTTGTGATAATCCTCATTGGGGACAACTTTTTCGTCGTTGGTTTCTCAGTACAGTGGCGCACTGGCGTGGAGTTGACAAAAATCATGCGAACAGTACTTCACCTATTTTAATCGGTCCGCAGGCTTATCGTAAGTCCACCTTTTGCCGTCTGATTCTGCCTCCTTGTTTGCAGGCGTATTATACGGACAGCATTGACTTTAGCCGTAAAAGGGACGCCGAGTTGTATCTGAATCGTTTTCTTCTCATCAATATGGATGAGTTTGATCAGATAGGTGTCAATCAGCAGTCATTCCTTAAGCATATTTTGCAAAAACCGGTTGTTAATACCCGTCGCCCGAATGCGTCAGCTGTAGAATCACTTCGGCGGTATGCTTCTTTTATCGGGACGAGTAATCATAAAGACTTACTGACAGACACTTCCGGTAGTCGCCGTTTTATCGGTGTCGAAGTGACGGGAGTGATTGATGTGGTGCGTCCCATTGATTATGAGCAGCTTTATGCACAAGCAATGACGGCGCTTTATAAAAATGAACGGTATTGGTTTGATGAAGAAGAGGAAGCTATTATGACGGAGTCTAATCAGGAGTTTGAGCAATCTCCCGCGATCGAGCAATTGTTTCAGGTATATTATCGGGCGGCAGGCGACGAAGAGGCAGGAGAATGGTTGCTTGCTGCGGATATCCTGCAACGGATACAAAAGGCTAGTAAAATGAAGCTCTCGCCCCGCCAGGTTTCCTATTTTGGGCGTATTCTTCAAAAGTTAGGGGTGAAGTCGTGCCGGAAGTCGCATGGGGTTTATTATCATGTATCGGGCGTAACCGTAACTGGAGAATAAGTCATCTTCGTGTGCGCTTACATTTTTTGTGAGATTGTCTATTCGATAAATCATGCTAATAATTTCGACGAAACTTTCATCTGTTAGGTGGTTTTATTGTATCTTTGCAGCCTTAACTTATTTTATTTCAACTAATGAAGGAATTTTTGCAACTGATGCGACGTTTTGTGTCGCCCTATAAAAAATTTGTCGGATGGGCTATTGTGCTGAATATCTTGTCGGCTGTATTCAATGTATTTTCTTTCTCTTTGTTGATTCCAATACTGGATATTTTATTTCAGTCAGGAGATAAACATGAGGTCTATCACTTTATGGAGTGGTCGTTGCATGATTTTGACAAAATACTGAAGAACAACTTTTATTACTATGTTACTGATATGATTCAGATGGGAGGAGCAACAAAGGTGCTTCTGCTTTTAGGAATAGGACTGACTATCATGACGCTTTTGAAGACAGCTTGTTATTTCGCTTCGTCGGCAGTCATGATTCCGTTGCGTACGGGAGTGGTGCGGGATATCCGAATCATGGTATATTCAAAGGTGATGCGTCTGCCTATGGGTTTCTTCTCAGAAGAGAGAAAAGGAGATATTATTGCTCGTATGAGTGGTGATGTAGGCGAGGTAGAGAACTCAATAACCAGTTCATTGGACATGTTGATCAAGAGCCCTATCATGATAATTATATATTTCGCTACATTAGTTATACTGAGTTGGAAGTTGACGCTTTTCACCGTTCTGGTATTGCCTGCTATGGGGTGGATCATGGGAAAAGTGGGAAGGAAACTGAAACGTCAGTCGTTGGAGGCTCAGAGTAAATGGAGTGATACGATGTCGCAATTGGAAGAGACGTTGGGAGGCTTGCGCATAATTAAGGCATTTATTGCAGAAGACAGGATGATAAACCGTTTTGCCAAATGTAGCAACGAGCTGCGAGATGCGACGAATAAGGTAGCGATGAGGCAAACTTTGGCTCATCCGATGAGCGAGTTTTTAGGTACTATATTAATTGTATCTGTATTATGGTTTGGTGGTTCCTTAATTCTATCCCAGAATTCCACGCTGACAGCTTCGATCTTTATATATTACATGGTAGTTCTCTATAGTGTTATTAATCCGTTGAAAGACTTTGCCAAGGCAGGTTACAATATCCCCAAGGGGCTTGCTTCTATGGAACGCGTGGACAAAATATTGAAGGCTGAGAATAATATTAAAGAAATTCCTAATCCGAAACCATTGACTGGAATGAATGATCGGATTGAGTTTAAAGATATAAGCTTTAGCTATGATGGTAAAAGAGAAGTGTTGAAACATGTGAACTTAACAGTGCCAAAGGGAAAGACAGTTGCTTTGGTAGGACAGTCAGGCTCAGGAAAATCAACGCTCGTAGATTTATTGCCACGTTATCATGATGTGCAAGGAGGAGATATTACCATCGATGGTACAAGTATTAAAGATGTACGTATTGCCGATTTGCGCAGTTTGATTGGCAATGTAAATCAAGAAGCCATTCTTTTTAATGATACATTTTTCAATAATATTGCTTTTGGCGTAGAAAATGCAACTATGGAACAAGTCATAGAGGCTGCTAAGATTGCCAATGCCCATGATTTTATTATGGAAAAGCCGGAAGGATATAATACAAATATCGGTGACCGTGGCGGCAAACTTTCCGGTGGACAGAGACAGCGTGTCAGCATCGCCCGTGCTATTCTGAAGAATCCTCCCATCCTGATTTTGGATGAGGCTACTTCTGCACTGGATACTGAATCGGAACGTTTGGTACAGGAAGCATTGGAAAGATTGATGAAGACGCGTACCACAATTGCAATTGCTCACCGTCTTTCTACTATCAAAAATGCGGATGAGATTTGTGTGCTCTATGAAGGGGAAATCGTAGAGCGTGGACGTCATGAAGAATTATTGGAATTAGATGGTTATTATAAAAGACTAAACGATATGCAAGCATTATAGGCTGTGGTTGCATATTTGCAGCAACTCACAGCAACAAACGTAAACTAGACTAATATTGGAATGATTTTATTAAGTTTTGACATTGAGGAATTTGATGTGCCCAAAGAACATCAGGTGGACATATCAATGGAAGAGCAAATTAAAGTTTCTGTAGAGGGGACTACCCGAATTTTGGATTGCTTGGAACGGAATCAGGTAAAAGCGACCTTTTTCTGTACGGCAAATTTTGCTCTTCATGCTCCTGATATAATAAAGCGCATTCAGGAGGGAGGTCACGAGATTGCTTCTCATGGTTTCTATCATTGGACCTTTAAAGTGGAAGATCTGAAAAGGTCGAAAGATCAGTTGGAGGAAATCACCGGAACCAAAGTTTATGGCTATCGGCAGGCACGCATGATGCCTGTGTCGGAAAAAGCTGTATATGAGGCGGGGTATATATATAATTCTTCCTTGAATCCGACATTTATCCCAGGAAGATATATGCGGCTTTCTACTCCCCGTACTCCTTTTATAAAAGACCGTGTGATGCAAATGCCGGCATCAGTTACTCCTTTGCTGCGTTTCCCTTTATTTTGGCTTTCATGTCATAATTTGCCCGCTTCACTTTATCGTTGGTTGTGTAAATGCACTCATCGGCATGATGGATATTTTGTGACATACTTTCATCCGTGGGAATTTTATCCGTTAAATGAACATCCGGAATGGAAACTGCCATTTATTATAAGGAATCATGCAGGAGAAGGAATGGAAAAAAGGCTGGATGCTTTCATTCGATATTTTAGGAAAAAGAATGTTAGTTTTGGTCGTTTTATAGATTATATAAAACTAAACAAGGATATAATAAAATGAAAAATATAATAAGATTTATACTAAGGTTAGTGCAAAATCCTATTGTATTAGCAATTTTGTGGTTTGGGGTGGCTATCAGGGGATTTTGGGTAAGCTGGACAGAAGGACTTGCAAATAACTACTTGATATTTTCCCGTTCATTTTTTCATGCTTTGGAGCAAACGCCTTTATATGTAGAATATCCTAAAGAATATTTTGATTTATTTCTATATGGCATTCCTTTTACTTTATTGATTGCTCCTTTTTCAATCATGCCAACAATGGTGGGTTCTGCTTTGTGGAGTTTGTGTAATGCTCTTTTATTGTACTTTGCTATAAAGAAGTTAGAATTTGAAAAATGGAAAACTGCCATTATCATTTGGTTGTCATATAATGGCTTATATTTATCTGTTGTGACTCAGCAGTATAATGCAGCAGTAGCCGCTTTCATTCTTTTTACTTTTATTCTTGTCGAGAGAAAAAAAGATTTTTGGGCTGCATTGATGATTGTTTTAGGCACATTAACCAAAATTTATGGGGTTGTGGGGTTGGCTTTTTTCCTTTTCTCTAAAAGAAAATTATATTTTCTGTGGGGAATTCTATTTTGGGCATTCGTTCTATTTGTAGTTCCAATGTTTTATACTTCTCCACAATATGTATTTGATTCTTATAAAGAATGGATTAGTATTCTTGTAGTTAAGGATGATGTTAATGAGTTGAGCTTTTATCAGAATATCTCTTTATTAGGAATGGTTCGAAAGATTACTCATGCTGTTGAATATAGTGATATGTGGCTGATAATTCCTGGAATTGTTTTATTCTTATTACCTTATTTTCGTATTGGACAATACGAGAATAGAAATTTTCGGCTTTCGTTTTTGGCATCAGTTCTGTTATTTATGGTCTTGTTTAGTACGGGAACGGAAGAATGTGGATATGTGGGAGCTCTAATTGGTGTGGGTATATGGTATGTAAGTACGCCAACGTATAAAAAATCGTTTGTGCTGAATACATGCTTATTGCTATTCTGTTTTGCGTTGACGGCAGCGTCTTCAAGCAGTATTCTTTTTTTCAAAACATTTCAGGACTGAATACATTACTTCATTTGCACTTAAAGCTCTCCCATGTGCTATTATTTGGTTTAAAATCATCTGGGAACAATTAACTCAGGACTATACATCAAGAACCCCAACTCCTTTTCTACATAAAAAAGATGATAAACGGATTGATGTCATATTGCCCTGTTATAATCCTCATGAAGGATGGGAGCAGCAACTGATTGAAAAACATAAAGAGTTGGAAGGGATGCTGAACGGGTACAATATTCGCTTTATCGTAGTAAATGATGGTTCCAAACACGGATTTACGGAAGAAGCTGTACTTCGTTTGACAAATAACTTACCCAACACTATCATTGTAGACAATAAGATAAATCAAGGGAAAGGAGCTGCTGTTCGTGATGGTATAGCACATTCTGATTCAGAGCTGGCTCTCTATACAGATTATGATTTTCCATATAAGATTGAGTCTGTTTGTCAGGTGATTAAATATCTTGAGGCAGGGTATGATGTAGTTGTAGCAAATCGTAATCATACGTATTATTCACAACTTTCTACCCGTAGAAAGTTGGCGAGTCATGCTTCACGTTTCTTGAACTTTATGCTGTTAGGGCTGACCCACACAGATACGCAGGGGGGATTAAAGGGGTTTAACTGTAAGGGAAAAGCTTTTCTTGCGTCCACTCGTATTAAACAGTTCTTATTTGATACGGAGTTTATATATAAGGCTTCTCTTGATGATACCACCTTCGTCAAAGAAGTTCCTGTAGACTTAAGAAGTGAGGTGATGTTGCCTGATATGAAAAAGGGGGTATTTGTAAATGAACTAAAAAACTTATTGATGATATGTTGGAGAGGTTGAAAGGATATGTGCAGAATCCCGTCTTTCTATTCATCTTGTGGATGGGAGCAGGATTAGCTTGCAGTTTATCATTGATGATGAAGGGGACATATAGCAATTATGTTATATTTAGCCAGTCTTTTTGGCATGCGATATCTTCTTCTCCTTTATATGTAGAATATCTTCAGGAACAGAAGGATTTCTTTCTGTATGGTATTTCTTTCACTGCGTTGATTTCTCCTTTTGCGGTTCTTCCCAGACCGTTGGGGATGATCCTTTGGTGCCTGGTGAATTGTGGTTTCCTTTATTATGCTATCAGCAAGTTAGATTTGAAAAAGTGGCAATTTGCTGTTGTTATATTAGTTTCTGTAAATGACGTTTTTACAGCTGTTTTGTCTCAGCAATATAGCATAGGTATTACCGCTATGATTATATTCTCGTATGTGCTGATCGAGAAAGAAAAGGATTTTTGGGCTGCTTTGATGATTGTGTTAGGGACTATGACCAAACTTTATGGGATAGTCGGACTGGCTTTCTTTTTATTCTCGAAACACAAAATGAAACTCACCGGCGGATTAGTCTTTTGGGCAGTGATCGTTTTTCTGCTTCCCATGCTCTATGCTTCTCCGGAATATGTCGTTCATTCGTATAAAGAATGGTTCGATGTGCTTGTCTATAAGAATGGGCTGAATCAGTTTAGCGTCAATCAAAACATATCTTTGCTGGGTATGTTACATCGGATAACGGGAGCCTCCTTCAGTGATTTATGGATAATCGTTTCCGGAATGATTTTGTTTGCCCTTCCTTATTTACGCATCCGGCAATACGGAAATGAATCTTTCAGATTCTTGTTTCTATCCTCTGCACTTTTGTTTATGGTGCTATTTAGCACCGGCACTGAAACCTATGGCTATCTGACTGCTATGATTGCTGTTGGAATCTGGTATGTAAAGACACCTACACAGGCCACTACACCGGGGTTAAACTTGTTTCTACTTATATTCTGTATTCTACTGACTTCTTTGTCTACTACCGATCTTTTCCCAAGATTCATAAGGATGGATTATGTGAAGCCTTATGCTTTAAAGGCTTTGCCTTGCACCTTGATATGGCTGAAAATAGTGTGGGAACAACTGACTCAGGACTTCGTGCGTCCATCTGACTGAATGAAAATGAAACATCTGAACTATAAAACTAAAACTACTTACTAATGGAAATTGTAAAATCAGTATTTCAATCGAAGAGTAAACGCTACCAGTTTATTCGTTATTGCACGGTGGGAACGTTGGCCGCCGGAATACATTATGGGGTTTATTATCTGTTGCAGGAATACGAAATGACCAACTTGAATATTGCCTACACGATAGGCTATGTGACGAGTTTTATCTGTAATTTCTTTCTGACTTCTTATTTCACGTTCCGTAGCAACCCTTCTTTGAAAAGGGCTTTGGGATTTGGAGGCAGCCATTTGGTGAACTATCTGATACATATGGGATTGTTCAATTTGTTCCTGTATCTGAATGTAGATCAGGAGATAGCTCCCTTGTGTGTGCTCGCTGTGGCTGTTCCCACTAATTTTCTGATGCTCCGCTTTGTGTTTAAACATAAGAAGGAACAGGCTGCTGATCAAGTCGCAGAATAGACTTTCCGGCTATTATTTTCTGCCGAAATCTGCCGGAATCTCTCCCCACGCCTTGGTTTCCCATTTAAGAATACGGGTAGTGTAAGTGTTCTCTCTGAGCCACTTCTCTGCCCGTTCTATTACTTTAAACAGTTCTTCAGTTTCCTCATTTCGCGGAAGTTTGGTTTTGCATTTTTTCTGTCGCACCCAGCTGATGGCATTCACGCTGTCGCTATAAATGGGCATATCAAATCCTTTCTGTTTCAGCAATGCCAGTCCGTGCACGATGGCCAGAAACTCTCCAATATTGTTTGTACCTTTCATCGGGCCGAAATGAAAAATTTCCTGGCGGCTTGCCACGTGTACCCCCCGATACTCCATCGGGCCGGGATTGCCACTGCACGCAGC
>Ga0192245_10507_pt1 | contig 16461 bp, 15 predicted proteins | sample Koala_Koa27_M3_FD_131238 | JGI IMG/M metagenome (GOLD analysis project Ga0192245, IMG submission 131238) | Enriched cells from koala feces incubated with labeled cellulose particles, San Francisco Zoo, California, United States - Koala_Koa2-7_M3 ...
TATTTTAAATTGACAATTGATAATGGACAATTGACAATTATTTTATTGAAAAATATATATCCATTAAAAGTTAGAAAATAAAAATTGTCAATTGTCCATTATCAATTGTCAATTTTTATTGTTCCTTTTGGATATTGCATGGTTACACAGTGAAGTGAGCCATGTTGTTTAATAAGAGGTAAACAATTGATACCTATAATTTCTCTATCGGGAAAAGCTTTTTGCAAAGCTTTTTTTGCTTCTTTATCTTTTGGAGAATGGTAGTAGGGAAGCAATACGGCTCCATTTATGATCAGGAAATTTGCATAGGTTGCAGGTAAACGTTCTCCCTCCCATTCTACTTTATCTGCCATCGGTAATGGGATGAGTATATAAGGTTCACCGTTTTCCTGTGTAAAAGCTTTTAACTCCTCTTCCATTGCTTTTAGTTCATCGTAATGTTCATCTGTTTCATCTGTACATTGAACGTATGCAATGGTATTTTCACTACAGAAACGAGCCAATGTATCAATATGACTATCTGTATCATCACCTGCCAAATATCCATTTTCCAACCATAAGATTCGTTTCAACCCAAAAATCTCTTTTAAATGATATTCCAATTGTTCTTTTACCAGGTATTCATTCCGATTCAAAGAGCCTAAACATTCTACCGTAGTTAATAAAGTTCCTTTTCCATCGGATTCAATGCTTCCTCCTTCTAATACAAACGGTTGCATATTAACGGGAATAACCTCATCTGTAAACACGCCTGACTGGAACAGCCTGCGAGTAATCAGGTTGTCATAATTAGCCGGAAACTTCATCCCCCACCCGTTGAATACAAAATCATATAGATTAGGAATTTCATTCTCAAAAACAACGATTCCTCCGTGGTCACGCGCCCAGGTATCATTTGTTTCCATTTCACGATAAATAATACGCCTGTCATCTACCTCTCCTAATTGCTCTTTTACAGTTGCTATATCTGTACAAACAATCAAAAGATGTTGTCGCTTACTAATTTCTTTTGCAATAGAAACAAAGCAGGGAATTACTTCATCTAAAATGGGAGCCCAATCCGTATCTTCATGCGGCCAGGTTAGTTGTATAGCATCCTGAGGATACCACTCTGCTGGTAATATAATGTTTGTTTCCATTTTTTTATTCATAAAAATCCACGACTGCACGGGCTTCGCGAATCTTTTTACAATAGGTACTGATTTTTACATGTTCAGGATGAACTTTATAAATAGCCAAATCTTCTTCATTTTGGAATGTAGAGATCAGAACTGCATTATATGCCATCTCTCCCTCTTTACAATTAATTCCTACTTCCAAAGAACAAATCTGTGGTATAACTCCTACAAGTGCTTCCAGATTTTCTTTCATCCATAAAGCATTTTCAGCTTTGGTTTTGCCTTCTGCTTGCTCTTTTAATTTCCACATCACAATGTGTTTCAGCATACTTTCTATGTATTAATTATTTGGAATACAAAAGTAGTTATTTCTTTATAGAATTCAGAATGTAGAAGTTGGAAGTTTACCCTATGTATTATTTAATGAAAAAACCGGTAATCATTTAGATTACCGGTCCCTTTTCAGTTACCTTCACAGGTTTCCAAAAGCATTTAATTCCAAAACCAATTCAAATTAAAACGTAATATCGAATCCGCCCATAAATATTGCTTTGGGCATCCAATATCCTTCACCTATCACCTGATAACGTGTAGCCGTCAGATTCTCTCCTTTGAGGAATAAATTTAATCCTTTATCTCTTGTACCAAACAGGTAAGCTACTTTAGCATCCAGAGTGGTATAGTTTTCTTTTGTTTTAGAAGAAATATAAAGCCCATTAATCGATTGCACATTCATATTGATTGTAAATCTGCCAGGTCTATACGTTGCATTGGCTACAAATTTATTTTTAGGAGCTCCTACAATTTCTGTATCTGTATGAAGGTAACTGTAATTCATATTTACATGCAGGTTTTTCAGAATATGATAATGAGCCTCTAATTCAATCCCTTTGTTTATGAAAGAACCAACATTCGAGTGAACCCACTTACCCTCTGCATTAGGTGCTGTCTGGATCATATCTTTGCCATCAATAAAGAATCCGGTTAATTCAAAATAAAGCTTACTATCAAGAAAAGACTGTCCTACAGATACCTCATAATTTAACATGCTTTCCGGATTCAAATCAGGGTTTGCGACAGAACCAAACATGTATAACTCCCTTAGATTGGGACTTCTGAATCCTTTAGATAAAGAGGCTTTGATAACATTCGTTTCAATTGGTCTGTAAGTGAATCCTGCTTGCGGAACCCATTCGCCTCCATAGACTTCATTATGTTCATATCGCACACCCGCATTTATACTTACTTTATCCCATAAATCCTGCTGCATGATAAAGTATCCTGCTACTTCATTGATATTTTTATCTACCAAATCATTTTCTGTTCCGTTAAAGAAATCATTCCATGCATGTCCACCCCAGTTCTTATAATCCAAACCAACTGTAAAACTATTGCCTGGTAACAAACGGAAAGATTGATATAATGATACACCTGTATTGTGGTCATCCGAACGGAATAGATAATCTCTTGGTATACCTTGTCTATCTGGGTCAGTCATACCCGGATAATATCCATCATTCACCTCGTGATTTCCCCAGTTGTAAAAGAAACGAACAGCACCACTTGTTTTTCCAAAGTTATTCTCCAAAGCAAAAGAAGTGGTTCCCCTTAGTACATCTACATAATAATCCGTTATCGGATCACCTACAGGACCCGGATTCTCATTGTAGAACTTTGCAATACTTACATCGGCTGTCGCTTTGAAATGATCATTAATCTCATAGCCTAACTTTCCAAAACCATTGGTAATATGAAAATCCGAGTTAATCCTGTGACCATCCGTCCGGTCATGGTTAAGGGAAATAAAACTACTGAACCTTCCTGTTTTATAACCATTACTTACCATATACTTTTGTGTATTGTAAGAACCATACATCACACGAGCCTGGGTTCTGCGTCCATCTGTGTTTTGGTTACGGGTAATAATATTTACCACTCCTCCCATTGCATTGGAACCATAGAGCAAAGAACCGGGACCACGGATTACTTCTACTTTCTCTATATCTGATGCCACATAAGTATCCGGCAGGGAATGACCAAAGATACCAGCCCACTGGGGTTGACCATCAAAAAGCATTAACACTTTATTTCCCTGTCCAACACCACGGATGTTTACTGTTCCGGCTGAACCTGTATTTACGCCAAAACCTGTAATCCCTTTCTGAGTGACAAAAAGCCCGGGAACATATTGATTAAGAACAGGAAGTAAAGCCGATTCGCTACTGGCTTCTATCTCATCCCGGTTGATAACGGATATAGAAAGAGGTACACTGTTTCTATTCACATTAATTTTATTGGCGGAAACTACTACTCCCTGGAGATTTACTATACTGTCTACAGGAAGAGTTTCTTCTGCTGCAAATAAAAAGGAAGGTAATACAAGTGTAGTTAGAAGTAAATGTTTTTTCTTCATGATTAACAAGATTAATATAATTCGGGGACAAAAGTAGCACGATTTTACAAATGCGTGCTACCGAGTATGTAAAAAAATATTAATCCGCACGACTCATTACTAATTTACCATGCTTAATCCCTTTAATAGTTGTCAATTTATCTGAGAGTTCGGTTAAACGGAAAGCTGTCCCTTTAACAGTCACTATATGCAGACAGAAATTACTATTCAAATAATATTGGGAGGAAGATAAAATCACATCTGTATAGTTTTGTTGTATATCTGTTATACGTGCATGAAGGTCTTTTTTCAATTGGTCATACATAACAATAATTGTGCCTGCTACTATATGATTACATTGCCATTTTTGTTCCGCTACATTTTTCTCTATCAAAAAACGGATCGCCTGTGAACGGTTTGCAAATCCATTATTAATGACGTAATTATCTAATGATTCCAATAAATCATCCTCAAGCGAAACTCCGAATCGTTTTAGTGACATATATACAACAGATATAATTTTCTGCATGTAAAGATATAAAACTTTTTAATTAAAGAACTTTTTACGAGTATAGATTGTATTATAAGGAGTTAAGTAAGTTTGTATCAGACCTACTTACAAATAGGTTTTAATATTAAAATTAAATTGTTTGATTATGGATAATTTAGATAAAAAGGTATATTCTGACCAGGAACGTTGGGAAGATAAAGAGCAGATCACAAAGGATAAAGCTCAATTAGAAGCTGATAAAGCAAAAGCAGAAGGTAAAGATTGGGCTGATGACGCTAAGGAAAAAGTTCAACATGCCGGCAATGTAGTGAAAGAAAAAACAGAAGAAGCTGCCGATACAGTGAAAGAGAAATGGCACGAAGCAAAAGATAGAATGAGTGAATAAAAAGAAAGGGTTGTTTAAAAAGGAACAAAATTCATCCCGTGCCTGACACGGGATCGCAGAAGAACAAACGGTATCATTGATCATCAATACCTTAATGGTTCGTTCTTTTGCGGCCCCGGATCACGTCCGGGGACAAATTTACTTTTTAGACAACCCTTTTTTTACTTTTATTCTTAGACTATAGATGTCTTTTTGGTAAAGTCTATGATTTCATTAATATATCCAAACGCCAAACCTGTCACCGTATCTGCACATCCGTAATAAACAGCTATACGTCCTGTTTCCGGATCATGAAGTGCAGCACATGGGAAAGTTACGTTAGGCACATCCCCTATACATTCATAATCTTTTTGAGGAGAGATGATATAGGGTCCCGAACGATGGGTTACTTTCCATGGATTCTCAAGATCCAATAAAGCTGAACCAAAACTGTATACATATCCATTACAAGAGGCTAATACGCCATGATAAATTAACAACCATCCTTCTGAAGTTTCAATAGGAATGGGTCCTGCTCCAATTTTAGTACATTGCCATGCACTTACTTCGAATTGTGCCGGAGACATGACATGACGATGTTTACCCCAGAAGCACATATCGGGTGATTCGCTATAAAAGATATCACCGAAAGGAGTGTGTCCGTTATCACTCGGACGACTTAACATCGCATAATTACCATTAATCTTTTTAGGGAACATCACCCCATTTCTATTGAATGGTAAATAAGCATTTTCTAATTGGTGAAATGTCTCAAAGTCGAATGTATAAGCTACCCCGATAGTTGGTCCATGATACCCGTTACACCAGGTTATATAGTAACGGTCTTCGATAAAACATACGCGTGGATCATATCCATATACGAAGTTTCCAATTTCTTTATCTTCACACTGGAATTCGATTTTAGTTTCTTTGATATTCCAGTTAATAGCATCTTTACTGAATCCTACATGCAAACGCATCCGACGATTGGTATCATCGCAACGGAATACACCTGCATACCCATCTTTAAAAGGAACGACAGCACTATTAAAAACACTATTGGAAGTAGGGATAATATTACGGGGAATCACAGGATTCTTAGAATATCTCCACATTACATCATTACAATCAGCCGGACGATCTTCCCAGGGCATTCCCGGCAAAGCTTCACCTGCAATTTTTAAATTTGTCATGTTATTTGTCTCTAGTTTAAGTTTGTAAGTTTCCACTTACAAAGGCGTGCAAAAATAACAATTCTATAGCAGTAAAAAAAATCAACACAGGATAGAATAAGACAGGTCTTTCGTTTTTAACCTGAATTATTTATCCTGTATTGATCTTCTTAAAAAGTATTTAAACTTATTTCAATTCTTTCAATTGAATTTCTTCCATCAACTCATTATATTCTTTCTCTTCTTTATTCATCTTGTCATACCAGTTCTTTTTCAGGATCAGAGTGGTGACACCTAAGATTAGAATAGAAGTGAATAATGGGAATCCTTCTCGGATTACAATATACATTGGGATAATGGTTAAACTCAATTGCCAGATAATACCGATGGCAATATTAAACATATCCCGTCCGAAGTTTTTATTTCGTTTTACTTTCGGATAGCGTGCTATTGCTTTTCGTTCAATGGGTTTCCAGAATCCCCAGGGACGAACCCGCACATAAAAATTGATCAACGTATCTTCGTCTGTAGGCTGTGTCATCAATGTTCCGACAATACATCCAATCAATGATACAAACATTAGTAATGGGAAATAATACAGAGGTATTGTATTCGGGAAGAATTGAGGTACAATCATAGCAGCTAAAATTCCTACTAACATTCCCCAGAAATATCCATATCCATTGAAACGCCACCAATGCCATTTCAATAAGTTTGCAGCAATATATCCACCATATAGAGCAGATACAATCCATTGTAGTACAGAGTTAATATTTTCAACAAAGAATCCGATAATTGTACTAATTACTACCACTAATACAGAGATCAGATAACTCATGCGAATCTGTGTTTTTGCAGGAGCTTTCGGATTAATATATTTCAGGTAAACATCATTCACCAAATAAGCTGGCGCAGCATTTACTGTAGAGGCAAAAGTTGACATAAAAGCAGCGAGTAATCCAGCCAATAATAAACCGGCTAATCCAACAGGAACAAACTCACTGATAGCACGGGGAAGAATGGTTTCAAAGTCGATAGCCGCACCCATCGCATTAAAATCGTCACTAAAGAAAACTATGGCTAACACTGCAAATCCCATAATCATAAGATAACGTGGGATTAAAAGGATTACAGGAACCGAACCACTCATTAACGCTGCTTCTTTCGGACTTTTACAAGCCAAAACCTTTTGCATATCATAGTTAGGAGCAGGACCAGCCATACTCAGGAAGATTCCTTTGAATAACATCATCATAATTACTATGGTAAACAAACCGTATTGGTCTGCTGCCATTTTATCCATCACCGAAGGTATTAATCCACTCCAATCAAGATCGAGTGTCCAACCAAAGAATGGTGTATTCCAGCCATCCGGAACATGTAGAGCTAACATTTCAGGACTTACATTTGTCATAGCAATTACCGCTATAACAACTCCGGCAACTGTCATAATACCAAACTGTACAACATCTGTCCATACAATACTCAACATACCTCCCATCATTACATAGAAGGTTGCAATTGTAGTAAAGAAGATTCCGTATACATGAGGTACATATTCAGGAGCTACAGTAAAGGGCACATAATTAGAAACGATTTCCCAGGGGAAGAAAATTTCCATAAATTTTCCAATGCCAATAAAGCCGTAACTAAGGAAACCTAATACCCCAATTACAGCATACATAATCACAATCGTATGAGATAAGTTTGCACCTTTTCCATATCCAAAACGAGTTCGTATCCACTCCGCACCTGTAAGCACATTGGAACGACGTAACCAGATAGAAAGGTAAACCATCAGGAATATTTGATTAAACACAGGCCAAAGCCAGGGTATCCAAAGACTTCTCAGTCCATATACAAATGCCAGATATACCATCCACATAGTACCAGAAATATCAAACATTCCCGATGCATTAGACAGACCTAACATATAAAAAGGTAAAGATTTCCCTCCCAGGAAGTAGGAGTCTAAGTTTTTAGAAGCTCGTTTTTTCAAAATTAGTCCGATCACTACCATTGCAACCAAATACAAGGCAATGATCAGGATGTCGATCATTTGTAGTTTCATGATATGATTTTTATACGTTTAGCAATAATTGTAGACAAAGATAAAAAAACCCTATATAAAAAACGGCTTTAAATAGTGAACCCACTTTTATCTATTATAAAAAAAGACCAGATAATTCTAAATTTGTACTATAAGTACATATCTATTTATAATATCCATACTATTTCAGTTTAATAAAGGTGGTCCTTCTTGTTTTTATCCTTTACATCACATCATAAATAAATTTGCATTTAATTTCATCACTCTTTATTCTACTCTGAGGATATTCTTTGACCAACTTTATATTACAGAAAACGTCCCGACATCCAGAATGTATATAAAAACACTTGGAATGTCCGTTCTGACATCCAGAATGCATATCCAAACACTTTGAATGTCCATTCAGACATCCAGAATGCATATCCAAACACTTTGAGTGTTCATTCAGACATCCAGAATGCACATCCAAACACTTTGGGTGTCCATTCAGACATCCAGAATACACATCCAAACACTTTGAGTGTTCATTCAGACATCCAGAATGTATATCCAAACACTTTGGGTGTCCATTCAGACATCCAGAATGCACATCCAAACACTTTGAGTCTCCATTCAGACATCCAGAATGCATATCCAGATTGATTAATTCTTCAAAAATAAACTTTTAAAGAATTATCAAACTTCATCATTCTTTCATAAAGAGAGGAAGGAAGAATTTTCTTTTGTATTTCCTGTGATTGAGTTTCACATACATCATATGCTTTTCCATTGAAATTGAAAGGACGATTTTTAAATTGTATTGTAAATAAAATCCCTCCTATCAGAAAAACAGAAAATAAAACTTTAATAAGTCTTTTACGACTGAAATAAGAAACGGTCAGGATCATAAGATTTAATAGAATCACTATTACCACAATCAAAAACAGGTCATAATTATTCCACCACCAGATATCACCAGTACCTCCTATATAGGTTTTCGATGGGAAGAAGTATCGAACGCCACCCCATGAACCTCCGGGAGTGATCATATCTTCCAGTAAGTGCAGATTAAATCCTCCTATGAAAGCGATAAATAACACATAGTTTTTTTTGATAAATGCCAATAAACTATGTTTTCCTTTAAATATCCATTTATACAATAAATAAATTAATATCCCTATGATAACAGTACAAATAAGAGATCCTAATAAAGAGTGCATAAAACCGTGATGTGAATACCAGAATTTTGCAGAGTAAATGTCTTTTCCGGAATGAGACAAACCAAAGAATTTTCCGATTGTTCCATCGAATCTTGACCATAAACTAATGGCATCTACATCCGGTAACATTCCCCCTAAAGCACCACTTCCTATTATCCAAACCTTTTGTTTAAAACCTCTTGTATTTATCCCCGCTAAACAGGTTGCAAAAGCTATTCCCGACAAAGTATGCGTAATAATATCCATGAAGCAATTCTACATTTCTTAATTTTTATTTGTAAATATAATAGATAATTCTTTCTACAAACCCTTTCGGACAAAATTTGTAGTATTTGTTAAATAGTCTGTTCAATGATACGACTTCGGCTGTTTTTATCCATATTTGCGCCACAAATGGGATTTGTTCAGATATTAAAAAATTACGAGATATTAATTATTACGAGAATTTGCAATGAAAACCCTAACCACCTTTCTATGTGATCTCTCATATAGAATAAATTTCTTAAATCTGAAAAAAACACTATGATATACGGGTATATTCGGGTAAGTACTGATAAACAAAACACAGAAAACCAACATTTCGAAATCAAACGTTTTTCGGAAGAGCGTGGTATACATATCGACCAATGGGTGAAAGAAACTATTAGCGGGACGAAAGATGTAAAAGAGCGCCAGTTGGGTAAATTATTAAAACGAATAAAGAAAGGTGATACACTGATTACCTCTGAGTTATCACGTCTGGGACGTAACCTTATGCAGGTTATGAGCTTCTTACATGTTTGTATGGAAAAAGATATTGTAGTGCTAACAGTAAAAGAGCGTTATGAACTTGGTAATAACATTAATAGTAAAATATTAGCCTTTGCTTTTAGTTTGAGTGCAGAAATAGAGCGTAACCTAATTTCTCAACGTACAAAAGAGGCACTTGCACGAAAGAAAAATGAAGGCATTATTCTTGGGCGTCCCAAAGGAAGAAAGTCATCCTATCATAAACTAACTGGCAAAGAAGATATTATAAAAAAACTCCTCAAAGAGAAAAGAACGAAGTTATACATTAGTAAAAAACTGGGTGTAAACCGACAGACACTCCGTTCCTTCATTGTAAAACATCCGGAAATATTTTTAGAGGATGAAATATCCGGAAACGAGAACATCAAGGATTAAGGTTTATTAATCTACTTTTGGAAAGAGGATTGGTAACAAAGATCGAAAAGTTAAAATAGTTTATTAAAACAGTTGTCTTTTTAATTAACAATTTTGGTGGATAAGTAAAAATTAAATTATATTTTTGAGTAATTGCTCAGTTCTAATTTAAAATTAATGCACATGGAAAAGACACTGGTGATCTTAAAGCCTTGCACAATACAAAGAGGCTTGATAGGTGAAATCATTTCACGATTTGAAAAAAAAGGTCTGCGTCTGGCCGGAATGAAAATGGTATGGCTAACAGATGAATTATTGAGCGTACACTATGCACACTTAAGTGAAAAACCATTTTTCCAACGGGTAAAAGATGCGATGCGTACATGTCCGGTTATTGTATGTTGCTGGGAAGGTTTAGATGCTATTGAAGTAGTGCGTACTATGGCAGGTAAAACAAACGGCAGATTAGCTGCACCAGGTACTATTCGTGGAGATTATAGTATGAGTGTACAGGAAAATATTGTTCATGCTTCTGATTCTCATGAAACAGCAGCAATTGAATTAAAACGTTTCTTCAATGATGAAGAGATTTATGATTATGATTTGAATAATATATGGGCTTTATACGCCAATGATGAAATTTAAGGTAGTATAATTATACATAAAATAAAAACCGGACAAGTAAGATATTCTTACTCCTCCGGTTTTACAAGTATCCTGGTTTTATTTTAACAGGATATAATCACTTAGTTACTAACCATAAAAAACCTAACACCTATAAAACACGCTGTATAAATTTAACAGACGAAAAACATTAATTGTTTTAAAAGTAACTGGTTTTTATAAAGTTATACCCTGCAAAAATTAACTATCTCAACATTTTATACTTAACTGTTTTAGTACATCCCTTATTTTTTCAAACGTTGTAATACGGGTAGGTACTAATGGCAAACGCAATTTATTTTCAATGAAACCCATTACACTTAGAATGCTTTTCACTCCTGCCGGATTACCATCTACAAATAATAGATCAATCAATTCTGTAAAGCTATGATGAATGGTACGTGCGCTACTATAATCTCCTTCCAGAGCCAGACGTACCATACGACTGAACTCTTTTGGAAAAGCATTTCCTATAACAGATATAACTCCTATGGCTCCTAATGTTATTAAAGGAAATGCAATACCATCATCACCCGAAATAACATTAAAGTTGGCTGGCTTGTTTTTGATAATATCATCCATTTGAGTCATATTACCGGAAGCTTCTTTAATTGCTATTACATTCTTAAACTCCCTGGCAATACGCAAAGTTGTGTCCGCAGTCATATTAACTCCGGTTCTTCCCGGCACATTATATAGAACAATCGGCAAGTCGGTTGCTTCTGCAATTGCCTTATAATGTTCATAAATTCCCTCCTGAGACGGTTTATTATAATAAGGAACTACAGATAGAATAGCATCTATTCCATCAAATTTGTCCTTTTTAAGCTTTTCAACGATAGAACGTGTACAGTTACCTCCTACTCCTAAAACAACAGGAATACGACCACGTACTTTTGTTACGATAAAATCTGTAATTTGTTTTTTCTCTTCTTCAGTAAGGGTTGGAGTTTCTGCTGTAGTACCCAATACAACCAAATAATCAGTGCCGTTCTGTAACTGGAAATCTACCAGTTTGCCCAGGGCTTCAAAATCAACACTCTCATCCTGTTTAAAGGGGGTTATTAATGCGACACCAACTCCTTTTAAATTAATATCTGCCATAAGGGAATTTATTCCGTTTTGTTATTTAGCCTTGCAAAAATAAAAAACAATTGACAATGGACAATGGACAATTGACAATTATTGCAACAATTGTCAATTTCTTTTAGATGATTTAATTGTGAAAAGGTAATGAACTAAATGATCAAACAATTCTGTTATTTTTTCATCATGGGAGATATTAATAGAAAGGTCGTGTAAACGGATGGAATCATTTTTACGTCCTGTTTTTAATTGACACGGATGAGATAAGACGAGATAATGCATGGCATGACTACTTTTATGTGTCAGATCAATTAGTATATCCGCCGGAATAGACTTAAACTCTTTTACTACATGATGATCCGGTACCATCCAGATACTTGTGTCGTCTTCTGCATTTAAAATAAAAACCCGACTATCCTCTACAACTTCCCTCTTTTTACCAATAGGGATATACATACAAGGATATACATTTTTATTCAAATTTTCCAGCTTTTCTCTGCATACTTCTGCAGCTTCTTTATTGTCTATATCGTAGACAAGCAAAATACTTTTCGCTTCCCGCAGATTACAGAAACGATGCTCTCTGACTATACCTTCTTTAGCCAGTAAACGTAATTTTTTCTTTAAGAAATGATTGGTTAACTTCATTCTTTACTGAGCATATTTAGAAATTCATCTTCGTTAATAATCTTAACACCTAATTTCGCAGCTTTTTCCAATTTGGAAGGTCCCATATTATCACCAGCGAGGATATAGTCGGTTTTGCCCGAAACAGATCCGCTATTTTTACCTCCATTCTGCTCAATCATTACTTTGTATTCATCACGTGAATGTTTGGAGAATGTACCACTTATAACAATTGAAAGTCCTTTTAGTTTATCAGAACGGTTTGATAATTTTTCTTCCGACACAGACATTTGAAGTCCATATCCGCCCAGCCGTGAAACCATCTCCCGATTCTTTTCATCTGAAAAATAATCAACTACACTTTGGGCAATCCGTTCCCCTATTTCATCAACTTCTGTTAATTCTTCCAAAGTAGCACTCTGCAACTTTTCCATTGTCTGAAAAGCATTTGCCAATCTGCGAGCAACTGTTTCACCTACAAACCGAATACCAAGTGCATATAAAACCCGTTCAAAAGGAACACCCTTAGACTCCTCAAGACTACTTAATAAATTTTGTGCACTTTTTTCTCCCCAACGTTCCAAAGATAGAAGATCTTCTATTTTCAAACTATATAAGTCTGCCGGATCTTTTATAAATCCAGCTTCATATAAATCTTCAACTGTTTCCGGTCCAAGCCCTATGTTCATCGCACGGCGAGTGGCAAAATGTTCTATTCTACCTTTAATTTGTGGTGGACATCCTGTTTGATTTGGACAATAATGAGCGGCTTCACCCTCCGGACGCACTAATTCCGCCTGACACTCAGGACATCTTTTAACAAAGATTACTTTTTCTCCTAAGAGTATAGAGCGGGATTCCATATCTACTCCTACAATTTTAGGAATAATCTCACCACCTTTCTCTACATATACATGATCTCCAATATGTAGATCCAGATTTTCTATAATATCTTCATTATGCAAAGAGGCTCTTTTTACAGTTGTACCAGATAAAAGAACAGGCTCCAGATTAGCTACCGGAGTTATAGTACCAATACGACCTACCTGAAAAGAGACTGAATTCAAACGAGTCAATGCTTTTTCTGCCTGGAATTTATAGGCAATTGCCCAACGGGGACTTTTAGAAGTAAAACCTAAATTTCTTTGCTGACGTAAAGAGTTTACTTTTAGTACAACGCCATCTGTAGCGACTGGTAAATTTTTACGTTCTACATCCCAATACGAAAGATAATCAAAAACCTCCTGTAAAGTAGAACACTTACGAATTACATCCGGTATTTTAAAACCCCAGCTGCGAGCCATTTCCAGATTTTCATAATGTCCTTCACAAGGTAAGTTCTCTCCTAACATATAATAGAAATAAGCATCCAGTTTACGAGATGCTACAATGGCCGCATTTTGTTGTTTCAATGTTCCGGAGGCGGCATTACGGGGATTAGCGAAAAGAGATTCTTCCTGTGCTTCTCTTTCTTTATTCAGACGATCAAACTCTGCCCAGGGAAGTAAAATCTCTCCTCTGATTTCAAACTCATCAGGATATCCTTTACCTCTTAAACGTAGCGGTATAGAACGAATCGTTTTTACATTTGCTGTAACATCATCTCCCTGCGTACCATCTCCACGGGTTACAGCACGTACCAATCTTCCTTTTTCATAAATAAGAGAGATAGAGGTACCATCATATTTTAATTCAGCAACTATATCAAATGATTCATTTAAACTACGGGCAGTACGCTCATAAAAATCCTGTACTTCCTGCTCTGAATAGGTATTACTTAGAGACAGCATCGGATATTTATGTACAACTTGTTGAAACTCTTTAGTTAAATCACTTCCTACCCTTTGAGTTGGTGAATGAGGATCGGCATATTCAGGATGTGCTTCTTCCAAATCCTGAAGTTCTCTCATTAACCTATCAAAATCTCTGTCAGAGATAGTGGGAGCTGAAAGAACATAATAATTATGATTATGTAATTCTAATGCTTCACGTAATTCCTTAATTCTTAATTCCACCTCATTCATAGCCAAAGCTTCTTAATAAACTAATTTTACATTATCAATCCAAAAAGTATTTCCAGGCGATCCAATATAAGCACCTCCATGACTGGATGCAAATTGTAGGATCAGATGTGTGGGTGTTTCATCTGCTTCTGCCCAACCGATTTCTTTTACAGGAACATTTTTCCCCTTGCTATTGGTTGCATACAGGTCATCCTCCTGTATGTTCATATAAGGTTTATAATCGGGATGGTTCGTGATATCCCCATATAATATTTCGTAAGTAGCTCCATTCACCCAATCTGTATCCGAAACATACCGTTTCATAACCGTTCCAACACGTTTGGCGTATAAATTGCCTTCTTTATCTTCCCAACGCTTTTGGAGAATACAAATCATAGCAGCCTCATCTTTACCATCCACTTTTGATTTGCGACTAAATCCGGTACTTTTCGTACGATGATCTTCCGGAGCTAATTTCACTTTATAATCGTAGGAAACTGCTTTAGGCCTTTTGGTAAACTCAATACCACAATTTAGCATACCCATAGGATTTTTTGTACCTTTAATAGGTTCTAACATTTCACCCAGATAAAGGGAGCCAGCTGCAATCACTTCAATATCTACCAAACCTAATACTTTTACACTTTCAAAACGAGTTTCCATACGGGCACAAAAACCATTCCCTCTTGCTTCCGGAAAAACAGAGGTATTCGTTTTCACTACTCCAGCGACTTTAGCCAATACATTCGAATTAGCCCACGGAGAACCTCCCTGATTGGTATAGGCGTCACTTCCTACAATGGTATCGGTAGGTCCTAATTCATATAAATATTTCGTATTTCCACCTATTACTTTTGATTCTGTTATAATGCGTACCACCCATTGATCCATGTTCCCATACGGCAAAAGCTCTTGACAATTGACAATTGACAATTGACAATTGACAATGAATAGAACAACAAGTAGTAAACCTTTTATAAATAATCGTTTTTGAAAACTGAGAATGTGCATATTTTCCTTTATTAAATATATAACAAATTAAATGGACAATTGATAATTGACAATGGACAATTCTTGTCACTAAAATAATTGTCCATTGTCAATTGTCCATTGTCAATTCACAAAGAGTATTGCCATTTATCCAAAGCCATACGCCAATTGTCTTCTACAATCTTCACGGTACGGTCATCGTATTTATATTGATTCTTTTTATATCCTTTTTTCTTACTCAGATACTTCTCAATATTCGTTTTTGACTCGGCAAAACCCGGTAAGTTTAAACGGCTATAAATGTCTTCGGTTAAAGCATAGGCATCTTTCTCGAAATCTTCAAATTTAATTTCTACAAGATTACCCTCTGGAATATATTTTTTATCTTCTTCAAATTTATCAAACAGACGACGATATACCTCGATAATATTTTCTTCCAGCTGTTCATTCGTTATATCCTGTAAACGAAGCGGCTGAATAGTATTCGTAAAGAAACTACGTGTACTTTCAAATACAGTGTAAGGATTTCTTTTCAGATAAATAAATTTTGCATTTGGGAACATTTCCACCAACGCTTTTACCCGTCCGGTATGGGGAGGATTTTTACTTAAGAACTGGGTTCCGTTTGTATTCCAAAGAGAGATCTTTATCAGTTTCAGGAATGTATCTTTGAAAACCTTTAACTCTTCTTCCGAAATATCGTTAAACAATAAATACTTATCACAATACGCCATCATATGCTTTGGATAGAACCAGAAGTTATAATAGGTATAAGGCATCATATTAGACAAAGCGAACTCTTCTTCCTGAGGCAAATCCACCTTTAATTCCATATTATCAGTCGGACGTTTATCCGGCATAAGGAAGGCCATATTCTTTTTGAAGAAAGGTTGTCCCCATAACATCAGATTTGGAAAGACCGTTTGATAAGTTGTATTATATCCAAAATGTTTATCACATGAAAAAACATTGTGCACAAAAGTAGTACCACTACGCCAATGTCCCAAAATAAACATAGGATCCATTTCTAATGGTTGGTCGGCTATTTTTTTATACCTGGCATCTTCAAAGGGTTGAAGTGAGCTAAGCAAACGGCACACAGATTTAGTCAGGAAATATTTGTTACGAAAACCTTTATCTACA
>Ga0192245_10509_pt1 | contig 16418 bp, 10 predicted proteins | sample Koala_Koa27_M3_FD_131238 | JGI IMG/M metagenome (GOLD analysis project Ga0192245, IMG submission 131238) | Enriched cells from koala feces incubated with labeled cellulose particles, San Francisco Zoo, California, United States - Koala_Koa2-7_M3 ...
GCAATGAAAATGCTATCTTTACCTTCTACCACACTCAGCAGTGCAATCGGAGCGTTGTCAACAGATGTCAACGGTAATACTCCAAAATGATTACCCAGCACCGTAACAGCAGCCTGGCGAAGTCGCGTTACCAGCGCCTTGGCTTCATCCGTATGGATACGATAACTCATTCCGCTAACCTGCAACTGAGGACGCGGCTGACGTAAGCCCAACAGATATTTATAAGTAAGTATCTTACGGCATTTCTCTTCCACAACCTTCTCCGAAAGAACACCGTCTTTCACCGCATTCAATACCTCCTGCACAGCATTTTCAGTATTATACTGCACCAGCACCATATCATTTCCTGCAAGCAAGGCCTTTGTAGTAACCTGGGGCACAGATGAAACTCCCTTCATATCCAGTGCATCCGTAAACACCAGCCCCTGGAATCCCATTTCATTTTTCAATAATCCGGTCACCACATTTCCGGAAAGTGAAGAAGCCGTGATAGCATCCGGTTCCAGCACAGGTACCTGCAGATGACCAACCATCACCCCACCCAAGCCGGCACGTATCATTTCTTTGAAAGGATACAGTTCCACACTATCCAGGCGTTCGCGGTTATAATATAGTGACGGTAATCCTTTATGCGAGTCCACATCCGTATCTCCGTGTCCGGGGAAGTGTTTGCTCACGGACAACACACCGCCACTCTCCAGTCCACGGCTATAAGCGACCACCTTTTCAGCCACCTTCTTCGGGTCTTCCCCGAAAGAGCGTACATGGATCACCGGGTTCAAAGGATTGGTATTGACATCCGCATCCGGTGCAAAATTCACATGAACACCCAGCTCACGAAATTCCCGTGCCACTTCACGCCCGTATTCATAAATCAGATGGTTGTCTTCAATACAGCCAAGTGCAGCATTCTTCGGGAAATAAGGCGTACCTTCCAGGCGCATAGAGAGTCCCCATTCACCATCGAAAGTAATCATAACGGGAACTTTAGAATTCTTCTGGGCAATATTCGTCAGTATAGCCTGCTCTTCCGGTGTACCTTCGGCAAACAGCAGACCTCCTATCTTATATTTCTTAGCCAGATCGCGTATCTGTTTCTTCTTCTGTTTATCCACTTTGGCTGGAAAGGTGGTAACAATCAACTGTCCTACTTTTTCCTGAAGGTTCAAACCGGAATATACAGAATCTACCCACTGTTTGCAACGGGTATCTGCCGCTGAAGGAAGAAAAGGTGCTTCTGCCTGGGCATGAAGCAATCCTGTGCCACCCCACAAAAGGGCAGCAAACAATAAGAGAATAGGTCTCTTCATTTTTTACTATTTATTACTTAGATGATTGGGATATTTATTCTTCCGCAAGTGTTAGTTTCAACATACCAACGTAAATTCCACTTTTTCCGGTATGCATCACAGGTACATTCTGACCGTCTTTATTCAAGTAAACAGCCGGTTCTTTCATAAAGGTATGAGTATGTCCACCCAGAATGGCATCGATATGATTCGTTTTCTGTGCCAGTTCTTCGTCACAAGGAGCATTTTTAAGTTGATAACCGAGGTGCGACAAGCAAATGACCACATCACAACCTTCCTCATTCTTCAGCAAATCCGCCATTTTCTGTGCTACTTCTATCGGATCATTATAAACCACACCTTCACATTTATCAGCCTGCACCAACCCTTCCATCTTCGGAGCAAGACCGAATACACCTATCTTCAACCCATTGCGGTTAAAGGTAGTATAGGGTTTCACCAGACCTTCCAGCACCGTACCTGTTACATCATAGTTGGAACATACCACCGGGAAGTTTGCCATGCGGAACAAGCGTGCCATATTTTCCAAACCGAAATCAAATTCATGATTACCTATCGTCATGGCATCATAACCCATAAGGTTCATCATCTTTACTTCGACTTCTCCCTGAAACAAATTGTAGTAAGGAGTTCCTTGAGAAATGTCTCCGCAATCAAACAGCAACAGGTTGGGATTTATTTTACGCGCTTCCTTAATAAAGGTAGCCCGGCGCACCGTTCCACCCATACCGGCATAGCGGTCGGCAGCATTCACAGCAATGGGCTCAATACGACTGTGCGTATCACTTGTTTGCAGAATCACCAGTTGTTTGGTTTTCTGGGCAGAGTCAGGAGCTACCAGGCAGAGAGGTTCTACAGGTATCTCTTTGGTCGATTGCTGTGCAGATATCGGAAATAGGCAGCAAACTGCCATCAATAAAAGAATATATCGTTTCATAATTTATGATTTATGATTTATAATTTATGCTCTTGCAGAACCCGGATTACTCATCTTTCACAGTTATCCTGCCTTCCATACGGGAAGTAATCTTCTTTCCGGCAGCAGTCTGTTGTTCCACATAGTCCATAAACAAACCACGCAAAGTAGCCCCATCCGGACATTCACGTTTCTCTGCTTGCGGCAGGGCAGTCATACCATCGTTTCCGTCTGCCAGGTAATCAATGGTAGCAATTGTATAAAGCTGTTCATCCTCTATCGGACAGCCTGCAACCGTGCCTTCCAATAGTTTTCCGTCTTTTGTTATCAGAAGCTGCATCCCACTGACACCTTGACCGTGACATGCTGCAATATTATTGAACAATTCTTTCAGATAAACTCCTTTCATGGTCAATACACAAAGAGAATTTTCGAAAGGCAATATCTCATAAATATTTTCGCAGGTAATAGGACCTTCAGTCAATACATTACGCAAGCCACCCATATTTATTAATCCCATATCGGCAGGCTTACCCAATACTTGTCCGGCTGCATTACGTAGAACATCCGCTACCAGATTAGAAAGCAGACTTTCGGGCGCTCCTTTGTCCATGCTTACTTCTGCAGTACCTACCACACGGAGCATGATACTGTCAACCTTCGCCTTATAGGGAGCAAGCAATGCCATCGCTTCAGCATCAGGATTTACATCCCAGGTAGAGTCGACCGCCACCATCGTACCCTCCGCCTTCGTCACCTTATATGCAGAACTACAAGAGCTTAGCAAAAATACAGCTACCCAAAGTACGGCAGGGATAAATTTCAAAGTCATTCTTTTCATTTCGTTTGTTTTTTAAATTGCTACAAATATAACGAATAGTCCTTTTTCATCACACCTCAATAGAAGAAAAAAAGAAGATACCTCTTCATTTTCAGGCATATTTTCAAATTCCCGGAAAGTTCTATATAAAAAGGATTATTTTCACCCGTAGGTTGAAGTAAAGTGTTTCGGTACAGTAATGAATTAAAGATTGCTGGTGAATTTGCTGTTAGTATACTGATAATCAATCAATAGCATTTACCGACAGGTTACCACAAGATGTAAAAGCATTTACTGTAGCATGTAACAGCCTTTACCGCTTATTGTAACGGCCTTTACCTCGGCATGTAACGGGCTTTACCTCGGCGTGTAACGAGCTTTACTTCGGCGTGTAAATGAAGTTACCGTGTGGGGTTGATAATAAACCGCCAAGACTTACGTTATTTATCAGGTAGATATACCTATATTTGAATTCCAGAAGTAATATAAAAGACAGATAAGCACATGGGAATAAGCACAGTAACCGATCAGAACTGGCACATAGTCCGCTACTCGGCAGAAGAAAAAGAACGCTGGGACCGCTTCGTGCGCCGTTCCAAAAACGGTATATTCATGCTGCAACGCGACTATATGGACTATCATGCCGAGCGTTTCCATGATTGTTCCCTGCTGATTTATTGTAACCAGAAATTAACAGCCTTACTCCCCGGCAACCTTTCCGGTGATTGTTTTTATTCCCATCAGGGACTGACTTATGGCGGAATACTCCTCTCCGCCTCTATCACCTTAATGCAAGCAAAAAGTGCATTCTGCACCGCCCTGAATTATTTACATACGGAGTGCGGTGTACAATCAATAGTATATCGGGCTATTCCGCACATTTATCACCGCTATCCGGCGGAAGAAGATTTATATATCCTCGTTCGCCTGGGCGCACAACTTACAGCACGTAGCATCTCATCCGTAATTCCACTGGACGCCCGTCTGCCTTTCCGCACCCTGCGCCGTCGCCAATTAAAAAAAGCACAGGCCTGTGCACTGACAATCACAGAAGACGAGGACTTCGCCTCTTTCTGGTCAATATTGGAAGAAAACCTACATGAACGATATTGTGTTGCCCCGGTACATTCACTGGAAGAAATCACCCGACTGCACAAAAACTTTCCCCGTCAGATTTCCCTTTTCCGCGTATGCGACGGAACTGAAACACTGGGCGGCTGTGTAGTATATGAAACCGACGAAGTGGCCCACGTGCAATACATCGCCGCTTCCACACAAGGAAAAAAAATGCGGAGCACTCGACCTGCTCTTTCACCAACTGATATATAGCCGCTACGGACAAAAGCGTTACTTCGACTTCGGCATTTCCACCGAACAAGGCGGACAAATATTGAATGAAGGATTACTTTTCCAGAAGGAAGGTTTCGGTGCAAGAGCAATCATGTATGACGTTTACGAATTGAAATTATGATAAAGTATTTAGACCTGCAAAAGATCAATGCTTCCTTTGAGCCTGAACTGTCGGATGCCTTACTACGTGTTTCCCATTCGGGATGGTACTTGTATGGAGAGGCGACGGCCCGTTTTGAACAAGAATTCGCAGCCTACTGCGGTACAGTTCATTGTGTAAGTACGGGAAATGGGCTGGATGCCCTTACATTAATATTTCTTGCTTACCGTGAATTGGGAGTCATGGATGCCGGAGATGAAATAATCGTCCCTGCCAATACATACATCGCAACCATACTCTCTATCCTCCGCGCCGGACTGAAACCGGTGCTTTGTGAACCTGCCTTTGAAACATGCAACATAGACATCACCTATGCAGAATCACTAATTACCCCCCGTACACGTGCCATATTACCGGTTCATCTATATGGACGTTTAGCCGATATGCAAGGAATATACGATCTGGCTACCCGCTACGGACTAAAAATCATAGAAGATGCCGCACAGGCACATGGTGCCATCTGGAACAAAGGCTTACCGGGAAAAGGAAGCCCAGCTTTGCGAGCCAGTAATTTAAGTGATGCCGCAGCCTTCAGCTTCTATCCGGCCAAAAACCTGGGTGCCTTGGGAGACGGTGGTGCCATAACCACCCATGATGCCGAACTTGCCACCACCGCACGTTCCATTGCCAATTACGGTTCTACAGAAAAATATGTTCATCTGTACCAAGGCATAAACAGCCGATTGGACGAATTACAGGCAGCAGTTCTTTCCATAAAGTTATCTCGCTTAGATAAAGATAATGCCCGAAGGAGGGAGATAGCACAATCCTATAAAGAAAATATTGACTGGCGACGCTTGGGATTACAAAGTACTGTCCATACGGATCATATTAATGAAGCCAATGTCTTCCACATCTTCCCCGTCTTTTCTCCCCGCCGGAATGAATTGCAACGTTATCTGACCCAATGCGGTATTTCTACTCAGATTCATTATCCCATTCCACCTCATCGCCAGGAAGCGTTGAAAAAGGAATATGGAATGCAACAACTCCCCATTACAGAACGTATCCATAATGAGGAGTTAAGTCTCCCCATCTCTCCATTACTCACGAATGAAGAGACAGAGCATATAATAAACCGCATCAACGCCTTTATTTAGAAAGTCAGCACCTTATAATATGAAGACTTCGGTAACAGATTCTCATCAAACAGAAGCGGATAATTACGCTGACGATTCCCCCAACGACGATCCAACCATGAATCGCCATCATACACATTCCAGAAAGTTACGTTACTAATCACATGCTTATAATCACGCATCACCCGGAACAACATATCATACTGGGCCACTTGTGCCGCATCCGCCTCAGGAGTCAGTTCCAACTTCTTACCCTCCTGATTTACACTGAGCTGTCCGCCTTGTTCCCGAGTGTTGATACGAACATCCAATTCAGTAATATGAATATTATCAACCACTTGTGAATAAAGTTCGAGAGCCTTTCTGAACTCATCTTCCGTAGGAGAAAGAACATTGTAGTGTCCTTGCATTCCGATACCGGAAATGGGTATTCCTTCGGTCTTCATACTCTTAACCATATTATAGATACGATCGCGCTTGGCAGGATTCGTTTCATTATAATCATTATAGAAAAGCAATGCTTTAGGGTCCGCTTCATGAGCATACTCAAAAGCCTTTTTAATAAACTCATCACCTGCAATCTTGTAATAGAGAGACTGACGGTAAGGAATCTCCGCTTTCGCATCATCTGTCATTGCTTCGTTCACCACATCCCATGCATAAACCACATCTTTATAACGATTGACGATAGTGTGAATATGAGTTCTCATTCTCTCAAACAACACTTCCTTTGAAACTAAATCACCTTTTTCATCATGGAACATCCAATCTCCGGTCTGAGCATGCCAAACCAGACAATGTCCCCGAAGTCCAATCTTATGGGCACGCGCGAAGTTAGCAATCTTATCGGCATTTTCCCAGTTCCATTTTCCCTCTGCAGGCTGTGTGGGTTGAGGTTTCATATCATTCTCCGCAGTGATGCTGTTGAAGTTAGAAGTAATCAATGCTATCTGTTGAGGTGAATTAAAATTCGCCATATTCACCGCACATCCTATAGTGAAATAATCAGCATAGGCATCCTTTAGATTATTCACTCGAATATCATTGGCAGAAGTTGCATGCAAACCTATCAGACAACCGGTAAAGCCACCGGCAACATTGGTTGAAAGAATATCACCAGACACGGTGTTACCCAGCAGCACGAAGTTAGTTCCATCCAGCGAATAACTAAAGTCATAATTATCCCCTACACCTTTCACCTGCAACCGGATTGGATTCTTCACATCCACCTTTGCACTTGCAAGAAGGCGGGTATTGCCTTTTTCAGTTTTCGCCAGCACCATATGGAAATCTTTATCTTGCTTCATCAGACCGAAAACATAATTATAATTTTCACTCTGCACACAAGTGATACCTGCCAGGTCTTTCTCCGTTTTCGGAGTATAGTTCAAGGTAGTAGTAAATGAGAAGTTATTATGCTGCTGTCTGTAGAAAAGCGTCGAGGTTGGTTTCACTTCTTTTATGTTTACCGGGAACGGGGTGATTTGTAATCCTCCGTCCTTCAGTATTGAAATAAATTCTTCACGAGGACCTCTCAAACCAATCCAGCGGTAATCCAGTTGCGGAGATGTGAAGTTTTCGGTAAACGTAAAATTACCGTTAGGGAAATAGCCGTCTTTCCCGGTTTTATTTTCAACACCTGCAGGAGTCTTCAGCTTTGGCTCCATCGGGATAAGTCCGTTTTCAAAGACCGGGAATTCCCCCGACCAGTCTACCGGTAGGATAAATGTCTCCCGCCCGATATTTACTCTACCCTTTTCATTGGGGCGGATAGCCAGGAATACACCGTAGTACTTGCCATCAGGTCCCTCTACCAAATCAGCATGTCCCGCCCAATCTACCCTGTTCTTCCGGTTATGATCCAAATATCTCTGGCTCAAGATAGGATTGCTCGGAGCCGGAATAAAGGGACCTTTCGGGTTATCACTCACAAAGATAACTTCACTATGCCAGCCACCCGTACCACCTTCGGTACACATCAGATAGTAGCGTCCGTCTTTCTTATAGATATGGGGAGCCTCAATCCAGATAGGCTTTTTGGATAAATCCACGCCCCCGTTTACAATAACCTGATCCGTACCGGGAATCACCTGATCGTTCTCTACATCATACTCCCAGATCTTGATAACGCGGTGTCCGTTATAGAGTTCTTCGCTTTTCTTCGGCCCATCGTTATGAACCACGTATGCCTTACCATTGTCATCAAAGAAAATAGACGGGTCGATCCCATTAAATTTCAATCTAATAGGATCGCTCCATCCTTTGAAAGGATCTTTCGATTTTACTATGATATTTCCAAAATCACCGGCAAACTGTGTCGTAATCATATAGAAAGTATCATTATTGGGATTATACTTGATGGCCGGAGCATACACACCCGCACTAATACCCGTATCCTGTACTTTCAACTGTGAAGTACGGTCCAGTACATGCCCGATCTGCGTCCAGTTCACCAAATCTTTCGAGTGGAAGATAGGCACACCGGGAAACATGGCAAACGATGAACACACCAGAAAATAGTCATCCCCTTTCCGTGTTATGGAAGGGTCGGGATAACAACCTTGCAGAATAGGGTTATAGAACTCACCGGGCGACAGAGGATTCTCACTGTACACCTGATCATTGCCCTGATAGACCACCTGCGAGAATACCGGAGCACCCTTCACCTTTTTACCTTTAGCTCCCTGGCTAAATCCTGTTACTGAAAACATTGCCATACAAACTGACAACAAAATGATGCGCTTCCCCACAGAAAGCGTCGATTTCATCTTTCTCATTTCTATATAAATTATCGATTTATAATTACGAATCGCTTTATTTCTTATCGCTGATACGGAAATAGTCAAAGTCCACATATCCTCCGGCTGCCTTTGTTGCATAGTTGAAAAGTCCGAAACGATACCCCATAAAATGTGGGAGGGTATAGGCCATTTTAAGCTGACTGCCTATTTTAATCCACTTTTTGCCATCCAGACTATAGTAGAAACTGGCTATATCTTTCAGATCCGTAAAGTCGCATTCGGCTTTCAGGAATATCACTGTCTGGTTCAGTGGCAGACTTTCCACCTCTTCCGGCTTATCAGTCTGCGCACTTACCATTACAATCTTCTTTACCCCGTTTTCATACTTCACACCTACGAACCCATATTTTTTCTGAAGAAGTGCAAGACCTGCAAAATCTCCCTCTTTCATATTAGATACATCCACAGAAGTGGTTCCCGAACATACCGGACCAACCGTTCGCTGCGTCAATGTATTTCGTGCAGACAGGAAATCAGCATCCACCCGTCCGGTTTTAAGGCGCAGATACCCTTTTCGTTCACTAACCGACCAAAGGGAATTGTCCGGATTGTGATTCCACTGCCAAACCAATGACAAAGCCGCCTCTTTCTTCTTGCGTGTAAACTCATCCGAAGCCACGATGCCCGGTATCAATCCCTTACTTACCGGAAGTTCCAACCTCTCCGGCACTTTCCCGTCTATACCAAGAACCGGCCAACCTTCTTCCCATTTCACCGGAACAAGATAAGGAATACGACCTACCGCACCATTATCACGGAAAAGATAAGCAAACCATCTGCCATCAGGCGTATCTATCAAACCTCCCTGGGCAACACCTTTATCCTGCAAGGCCACTCTGCCCTCCCAAGGCCCGTTTATATGATCGGCGCGATGAATAACCACCGTACGCATTCCACCTTTGGGCCAGGTGATGTTGAACAGGTAATACTTTCCATTCACCTTAAACAGCTGTGAGCCTTCGGCCGGCAAACCGACATTATCCCCTGACGGAGCACTGGCATTCTCTATAAAAATACGTTCGGTCCCTTCCTTGATGCCGGACAAATCGGATTTCAACTCAGCTATCCGCAGTTTACCACCACCCCAGATTATATAAACGCGTCCATCATCATCAAAGAAAACAGTATGATCATGATAAGAGGGAGTAAACGTGATTGTTTTCCAAGGGCCTTTTTCTATATCTTCCGTAGCATATATATAGGTCTTCCCGGTAGTGCTTGAGAATGTCGATACATAATACATATTATTATGATAGCGAATACAGCTTGCCCATGTTCCGCTTCCATAAGCATTTTTTCCATTATTCAGGTTCAGTGCATCCACATCAGCCAGAATATCATAGCAATAATTCACCAATTCCCAGTTCACAAGGTCTTTCGACTTCATAATGGGAACTCCCGGAGCCATGTGCATGGTCGTGCTACTCATATAGTAAGTATCTCCTACCCGAATCATCGACATATCGGGTACATCGGCATAAATCACCGGATTTCCGGCTGAGCTTCCCTGGGCCAGAGCTGCGCAACTATATATAATGGTTGCCAGCAAGAAAAGATAAAAACGTCTTTGCATACTATTTCTTTTTTGATATTTCTTTGCTTGTTTCTTTCGCAGGGAAATCTCCCCGCAGCAAATATACAGCATAGATATCAAAAGGCACCTACAATTATTTTACACAAACTTTCGTTGATATTATATCTTTCGCAGTAACATTTCATTTTCTTTCACCCATGTTACATCAAAGGGGTACAGAAGGTATTCAGGGGCAAATACGGGCTATGAAAAGAAGAAAAGCAGAAGGTAATTGTTTCGCTACCTGAAATGAAAAGTTTCAAGGCATGAAACAAACAGTTTCTCGGCGTGAAACAAGTAGTTTCATTACTTGAAACAAACAGTTTCATTGCTTGGAACAAACAGTTCCATGCCGTGAAACAAATGATGAGTTCTAAAGGGCATTAATGTTGCTCCCAAAAATCAAGGTATTGCCGGGCTACTTTGATATGATCGTGATGTTTGGCTACGTATTCTACACTTTGCGCAGAAAGTTCCGGAATGCGTTCTTTATGAAGAACAATCTCCTCCAGTTTCCGGTAAATGTCCTGTTCCTCAGGCAGGACATTGATAATGGGGCGAAGCTCCGTTTCATTTAAGATTTCATAGTTTTCCGGTTCACCACCTCCCACAACGGTAACTCCTTTTGCCATGGCAAGCAGTAAGTTCATGGAGGGAGTATATGAATACAACTGGTCTAACTGTACATCCGCATCATCCATCAATTGCTGATAACGGGCATAAGGCACATCATGCACTTCGGTAATCTGGCAAAGATCGGGATATTTATGCTGTACTTCCCGTAGAACAGGCAGCATAACATCGGTACCTTTTAAATTACTACGGGTAGACTGAACGCCGATAAAGAAATTCAGCTTCTCGGGTACACTACGAACCCTGGATGTTATCTCTCGCAAATCAATAGGCAGAGGAATAAAAGTTGTCTTTTCAGAGAAGTAAGGTCGATAGGAAACATAATACTCCCATAAGCAGGCTATAATACCATTACAACTCTTGGCTATAATCTGATTTGCCTTGGCAGTACCACCATACAGACATTCCTGAATTTCCGTCCGATTATCCAAAGTATCTCTATACTTGTCTCCTATCCTAAAGTCGGAATAACGAAAAGCACTTGTCTCCATACATGCTTTTACATAATAATAATCTGTTCCAAAAGCTCCCAGAAAGACTTTCTTGTTATGGCGTCTCAAATACTGATAAACAGGCAATGCACGCTCAGAACGAATGCGAAGAAAATAGGGATGCGTAATTTGCACCACATCATATCCACGAAATTTGGGAAGATGATACAAAATGCGACAAATACACCCTATCCCATCCATGAAACTGTTTGTCGGACGATTCAAGGATATGTCATAAGAATACTTTCGCCAGCCATTATCACTGGCCGCCATACAAACTTCATGTCCTAAAGCACGTAGTCCTTTAGCTAAGTTCCAATGTAAATTGCTACATTCTCCAATCAGTAATATTCTCATAGCTAAACAAAAATATTAATAACAATACGCGCTATCCGATACTTCCAAGTATAATCAGACTTAGATAATGGAAGAAAGCCCTCAGACTTTAATGCTTTAAACTCCTTCTGCAAATATGGGCTCCGATTTCGTAAAAGTAACCGGATATAATCAATAGTCAAGAAACTCAAACGCCGTTTCACACCTATGGTTCTCATAGAATCCAACCCTTCAGTAGCTTCAACAGAAAGGTACAGAGCTTTCATCCGATGGAGCATTCTATGAAAATCGGCCAATCGTCGTAAACGCATTTCCAAAGAACCTTGATGAGTGATAGAAGACGGATTTATGTAATAACCATAGAAGCAGGCATCTGTAATAACTGTCGTACGCGCCCAGCAATACGCCCTTACCAGAAAATCTTCATCTTCATGATAACATTCCTCTTCAAAAGTGATGTCATGGTCGTTTATGAATCAGCGACGAAAGAAATGCCTGCAGGCACTTCCAGTAAAGTTTTGACTGCTTAAGTATTCTGCCCCAGTTTCATAAGTCCACCATATAGCAATGGAGATAAAAGGCTTAAAAGTAGTTTCTCTGACCTTACACATATTGAAAGAACAAACGTCAGGATGCTCCTTCATTAAAGAAGAAAAGCATTCGGTAAAATTCGGCAAAAGATAATCATCCGCATCTACAAATATCAGGTAGGTCCCTGTTGCCTGGCGCATGCCTTTATTGCGAGCAGCACCCAAACCTTTTCCATCATCATCTGTCACTATGATTTCATAACTACCCTCTTCCATCCCCTGCCGATGGATAGAATCAAGACAACGTTGCAGCAGCACCGGGTCTGCCGTACCATAAAAGGGAATAATTATACTAATAAAAGGACTCATGTGACAAATATATAAAATTCCAATCGGTTAAGCATCGTAAAACATTCTCACCTATCTATAAAGTGCATTATCAACGTGTATGATTTATCTCTATTACTGCCTTGTGCCTTAACTATTTTGTTCGTCACCAAATTACTAAAGATTTTACGTACTCCGGAAGAGGAAAGTCCGGTGATTTCACGAGCAATAACATTAGTTATCGAGTAATGGCTCATTAGATATTCCAATATTATGATTGTATTTTTATTACAATTGTCTTTTATATCCGCCCAGCTTATCGCTACTTTATCGCCACTTATCGCTACTTTATCGCTACTTTTAGGATGGTTGTCATTACTTTTTCCAACCTGCAGCAACTTTGCGTTTTTACTCCAAGCAACTGCTTTAAGGATAAAATCGTTCTTATAATACTTGATGGGCAACAAACCATCAGCTTCCATTTCCCGACACATTCGGTCAACCCCTTCTCCAAACTCTTTCACATAGGTGTAAGCTTTCAGATAACGAGCTATGCGTGGATTGCGTGAAAAATGAGTATGACGTATATTATCAGGTCTTACCAATCCCGGCAGATTACCCGGACTTTCCACCACCAAGCGGTCATCGAAAAGTTTAATCTGAATATCAGTACCACTAATGCTATAACCTCTATGGCAAGCAGCATTGACCGTCATCTCTTGACGGACAAATTCGGGGTATTCAAGCTCTGTAACAAACAGGCCTTTATCACCCAAATAGGTACGTTCTTTAATTTGGGTGGAAAGATAAGCTACAGCTTTGTCTATTTGTTGACGAATAGTACCTTCAAACACAACGTCCTTAATCACATTCATCTCCTTACCAACCTTTTCTTCCACCCCATCATAGCGGATAAAACGGATAGAAGCTCTGGGCAGAAAGTCTTGGGGCTTTTTACCAAAGAGCAGCAGTGCTACAACCGTAGGGTGAAACTCCCCATTTTTTTCAATCAAGTAACCATGATTTTCTTGAAGAAAGTCCATCGAAACTTTTCCATAACCTATGACTTTGCAATAATCTTCTACTAAATCCATATCAATGTCACCAATCTTTGCTGCTTGAACACAGGTTTCTTCATAGCATGCCTGTCCTTTGTCATTCAACAATTGGAAGCGTTCATCAAAAGAAAGTTTTTTTTGACTTGTCACCTACACGCAAAAACACTTCATCGGCTTGGTTAGCATAAACACGCAGTCCAGGTTCAATATGAAATACGAGTACATGATTGTGCTGCCCATTGCGATCAATACAAGGAACCAACTCAGTTATCGCATTAACAGACGGCACGCAAAAATCAAAAGGAGTGCGGCGGATATCGTTGAGTTTGATCTCATTTCCATCCACACCTTCCACTTCTCGTTTTGTATCTGATATTCCTACTACCAAATCTCCACCGTCTGCATTGGCCATTGCAACCATTGCGACCGCCAAATCCTTTGGCTTGATTTGGATACTTTTGCGGTCGAAAGTCTGACCTTCCTCGCGAGCCAAAAGTTCTTCTATTGTTATCATATCATTGATATCTTTCAGTATATTATGTAGGTCGGCGATAAATCATACGAATTGGCCTCACACTTTACTTTTACACGCCGTCTGATTGAGATGTCTACCAGCTTCGAGAGTACAAAGATAGCATTTCTTCCACATTCCCCACACAAATAGGAAAAACGTTCCCTTCCAACATTACAGAAAATCCTCCCCCCAGCCTTACAGCCGGAGAAGGATTTTCAAGAGAAAGACACTAAAAAAGTTATTCAATCGGTATTCCTTTATAGAAGTCCAATATCTTTGTACGGAACAGATATTCATATTTAGCCTGCAATTCATCAGATTGGGCCTTCATCAGATTCTGTTTCGCTTCGTTATACTCTACAGCTGTTGCTTTACCATTGTCGTACTTTTCACTCATCAACTTGAAAGACTCCGCACTGGCATTAGTAGCTGTACTACTACTGGTGTATTTGCTCTCAGAAGCCAATGCATTGTACCATGCCTGCTGTATTTCCTTATAGAGCGTCTTCTTTACATCGTCCAACTGCAAAGAATAATTCTCCTGCTGCAAGCGGGCTGTACGTACACGATTGCGAGTGGCAAAACGGTTAAAGACAGGCACACTAAGACTGAGTCCTACGTACTTGCTAAAGTTATCCCGCATCTGCTGACTGAAATTACGGTCGAGAGTAGAATAATAATTCGTACCGAGACTACCATTCAGATTCAATTTAGGATAAAAAGCACTCTGAGCAATACGAATACTGTGTTCACTACCTTCCAGACGATATTTTGCAGCCTGAACAGCAGCCTTACTTGTCAATGCTGTCTGATAAACCTCATCCGGCGGAGTAAGAGGAAGCAGGTCCAATCTTACCGCAGGAGCTGATAAAGAGAATCCTTCCGGAGTTTCCAACTCTATAAGCTGGCTAAGATCAAGCAAAGCAAGCTGGTAGTTATTATCTGCCTGAACAGCTTTCATCTCATCTTGTGCCACGCGAGCCTTAGCCTCAGCAACCTCGGCAGGAGATGCTTTACCCAGTTCGGCAAGACGTGCAATACGTGCCAACTGTTCTTTACTCAATGCCACCTGACTGATGGCTACCTGATATAGTTCCTGATCGAACAACACCTGCAAATACGCAGAAGCTATATTAATAGAAATATCCTCCTTAGCCTTTTCCAAATCCGCAATAGCCGCTTTCAGATTCAATTTAGACAAAGCATACTGATTGGGAATTTCCAGACCGGAAAATAAGGGAACACTGGTAGACACAGACATACTGGTGCTGTTACTACTTGTATTGACATAAACCGTAGAATAATCACCAGTGGCTTCATTCTTTACAGCCGTCTGCGTACGTCCCCAGTTCCAGCTTTGCCCGGCACTACCATTCAGATTCGGCAGGCGTGCCCATTTAGCCGTGTTCACACTCACGGCACTCTGTTCCGCAGAGTTAGCAGTCCGGCGGATGCTAATATTATGTTCTATAGCGTAGTCGATGCACTGGCGCAGCGTCCAGCCCTCCTGGGCCTGTACTGAAACAGCCAAAATAGCCATGCATCCCATTATTAAGTTCTTCTTCATAATCTGTTATTATTGAATTATACAAGGTTACTCCAACGGTTTTTATTTATCCTTCTTCTCTGCACCACGCACTTTAGACTTACCGTCTACACCGTCTTTGATAACAATCTTGATACCGTCGCTCATGCCAACTTTCACTTCTTTACGTTCAAACTTCTGGGCAGGCACGCTATCCGTCATTACATATACGAATGTGCTGTCTCCACTGAATTCGATTGTACTCTCAGGCAAAGTAAGTGCCTTTTGCGCACGTTCCAGTACGATTTCTGCATTAGCAGAATATCCCGAACGGATCATCACCGTATCCGGTACCTGGATAGCCGCTTTTATTTCAAACTGATTAGCACCATTCTCCTCTACCCCCTTCGGAGAAATATATTCCAATATAGCATCGAATGAAAGATCCTGCAAAGCACCGATTGTCAGCTTCACCGGCATTCCTTCGTGCACACGTCCTACTTCCGTTTCGTCAATCTTACCTCTAAAGATGAGGTCGTTCATGTTAGCAACCGTAGCGATTGTAGTACCATCATTGAATGTATTACTCATAATCACCGAGTTACCGGCCTTTACAGGTACATCCAGAATCAAGCCGTCGATTGTAGAGCGGATCAGTGTACTTGAAAAAGAAGCACTGTTCTTTGTAATACCTTCCTTCACAATTTCCAGATTATCCTTAGCTGTTTGCAACTCCTCACGTGCCTGTTTCACACTAACCTCAGCTTTTTCATAGTCCTCACGGCTAACCAACTTGTCTTCAAACAGCTTCTCTACACGGGAGAAGTCTGTTTCACCCTGCTTCGCATTGAGTTCAGCCAAACGCACACGGCTCTCGGCAGAGTTCAGCGTACCCAGTTCGGGAATTACTTTCACTTTAGCAATCACTTCACCCTTACGTATCGTTTGTCCTGCTTCTTTATACAGCTCGTCAATGATACCCGATATCTGAGGCT
>Ga0192245_10512_pt1 | contig 16352 bp, 14 predicted proteins | sample Koala_Koa27_M3_FD_131238 | JGI IMG/M metagenome (GOLD analysis project Ga0192245, IMG submission 131238) | Enriched cells from koala feces incubated with labeled cellulose particles, San Francisco Zoo, California, United States - Koala_Koa2-7_M3 ...
AGCAGAAACATGTTCAGGAAGTATTGAATCGTTGTTGGGATATCCTCGATAGTCTTCCGGCCTCGTTGCTGAAACTTCGTTTGCTTACAGCTTGCTATGGTGAAGTCTTCGACGAGCCTTTGGCTGAAGATGCCCGTGTTATCATTACCTCTTGGAATTCCGAATCACTTACAGTTGAACAGCAAGAAGCTATTGGGGAGTTTCAGAATGTAGTGGATAATCCTTATCCATGTGAAGAAGTGCAAGAATGAGGTAGTGGTGTAAGATGTATGTAGAAATATTTCTTTGACAATGGATGATAATGTATTAATAATATTAAAAAATCGCACCTATATTATGGGATTATCAATGATATTTATTGTGATGTCCCATCAACCATTTCTTTTATCTGTACCTTTCAATATATTTCATTTTCTTGGGCATTTTGGAGTTGATGCTTTTTCTTTTTATCTGGACTTGGATGCTGTTATTCATTAAATAAGCGCAAGACAATGGATTTTTATAAACGAAGGGTAATAAGGTTAATTCCCATAATTATATTCTGTGGAACAGCAAAATATTTGCTTACATATTCAGGATTTTTCCCTTTTTCAGAGCAGGATCTTGGTGCGGAAGCTATTTTGGGGTTTGATCTTTGGTTTTTTAGACCTTTGGTAGCATATTATTTACTAGCTCCTTTATTAATGCATATTTTGAAGGACTATCCGTTAGCGAAAATTTTGATACTATTATATTCTATGTCTTTAATTGGAATTTACATAGATTGTTTGGGAATATATTTCAGTTGGGGTATGTCAAGATTTCCTTCGTTCGTTATTGGAATGATGATAGGTATGGGCAAATTAACTATAAGTGAGAATATGAAAAAGTATAGCATTTTGTTACTCATCTCAGCTTTAGTTTTTAGAGTATTTGCTTTGAAATATTTGAGTTCAGCAGATGAGTTAATCACTTACTTAATACTCTCATTATCTATACCATATATTTGCCTTTATTCTACTAAACTGGTGTCAGTATTTAGAAGTATAAAATTGTATGGTATCATCGAATTAACCGGATTGATGACTTTAGAGCTTTATTTGTGGCATGAGTATATTTTTCATTCATTTATATTATTTGATTTACCACCTGTTGTATCATTCATATTTGCATTAATTGTGTCCTATACACTAGCGCTTTTGAGTAAAAAATAGGTGATTTAGTCTTTAAAACGCAACGGATATAATAAACACTAATAAATTCTTTTTAAATATGCTTGTTGTCAGAGGAGATTCATTTATCAAAGATAATGAAAAAATTTATATCATTGGTTCTGGTAGTAATAGATTTTACAAATTACTTGCAACGGTAATGGGGTCTTATAAGATGATGGCTTGGACTATTGATAAAGGAAATTATAATTTGGAGCACCTGGAGGTTTTTGATGAAACGATGGGTGTTGAATTGATTATCAATAGTGATCAAATTTCATGGTTTAAGAAATTTAATTTAATCAGAAAGGCTGTAAAAAATGCAGATTGTCTAAGTTTCAAGTTGCCATTACCTCATTCTATAATAGGTTGTTTGTGGGCAATATTATACAATAAAAAATATGTAGTTGAGTCAGGAGGGGATCTGTTTGCAGCGTTGTGGTATCATGAGGGACTTGCATACAAATTAATGGCTGTTCCCATGAATCTGATAGTACGGCTAGAACATAGATTAGCCAAACATATAATTTATGTTTCTAAAAATTTCTTACAAGAGCTTTATCCCAGTAAAGCGAGACAATTAGGGTGCTCCGATGCTGTAATATCTATCACGCCTGAGAGTGTGTTGGCTAAAAGAATTGATGAAATTACAAATAAGAAGGGCTCCTTTAGGTTAGGTTTAATTGGCGTAACTCAAGCAGGTTATAGAGGTCATGATACTCTCATTAAAGCTGCTTCATTATTAAAGGATAAGGGATATGATATAAAAGTGAGCTTTTTGGGAGGTGGAACAGCAGATGACAAACGAAGGAAATATGCAGAAAAATGTGGTATGAAGAGGAACATTGAATTTTGTGGACGCATCAAACACGATGAAGTATTATCTTGGATAGATAATATTGATATATTAGTAATGCCTACACTTGTAGAATCATTAGGTCGGGCAGTAATTGAAGCAATGAGTAGGGGATGTCCTGTTATTGGAACCTATGAAACGGCATTGCGGGAACAAATAGGGTCTGATTGCTTGGTACACGCACGCAACGTACAGGAAATAGCAAGTGTCATAGAGCGTATTATCACGTATAAGGATTACGCTCTAATGTGCGCTCAAGAAAATTTCTATCGTGCCATGAAATACAATATTGATCTGACATATAAATTCAGAAAGGAATTTTACGACGAATTCTATGTGTCTGAAAATATAAGATAGCGTTTTGTGGATAAACCCCCAATATTAATCCAGATATAATATGAGTAAACCTATTCGGATTTTACATATATTCAATTTCTTCAACCAAGGTGGTGTCGAAAATTTTGTAATGAATGTCTATCGCAATATTGATAGGGAAAAATACAATTTGATTTTGCTTTTCCGATTCACCAAAAAGGATATTTTGATGATGAGGTAATATCAATGGGGGGGCAGAATATTCTTTTTTGATTCAGAAAAGAAATCATTATGGAATTATTATAAAAATCTAAGAAGAATCATTAGAGAAAACGGTCCGTATGCTGCCATTCACAGTCATGTATATTATTTCTCCGGTTATATTTTGTTTGTAGCTAAATTTTGTGGTATAAAAGTTCGTATTGCTCATTCGCACGAAACATTAAAGGGAAGAGAACAAACTGTTATAAGAAAAATCTATCAGTGGTTTATGAGGCACATGATAAAAGCAAATGCAACCCATTGTCTGGCATGTTCTGATTTGGCAGGTAAGTATTTATTTAGTAAGCAGGTATCATACAAAGTGCTTTATAATGGAATTGATTTTCAAAGATTCACTTATAAAAACAATGAACGGGAGGCTCTAAGACAGAAATTAGGGTTTCGAGGACAGAAAGTACTTATCAATGTTGGAAGATTTGCAGAGCAAAAAATCATGTTTTCATTATAAATATTTTCAAGGAACTCTGTAGTCGTTCCAGTAATTATCGACTCATTCTGATAGGTACAGGCCCTTTAAAAGATAATATACAGGAACTTTGTAAGCAATATGGCTTCGAAGATAAAGTGCTGTTCTTATTTGACATCAAAAAAACAGAGGATTATTATTCTGCATCTGATGTCTTTATTCTGCCAAGTTTGTATGAAGGGATGCCAATAGTTTCGATAGAGGCTCAATCTACAGGGTTTCCTTCGTTATTGTCGGATAAGATAACAAGAGAAGTCGGTGTCACAGATATTGCAGAATACTTAAGTATTGAAGACAATGTTGTTGAGTGGGCTGATCGTATAGAAACTGTAACTGAACAATGTATTGATAGAACGGTGTATGTCAATAGGCTTTTAAATTCACCATTTAATATTAATAAGACAATAGCAGATCTTATACCCATATACACTACAAAAAGTGAATAATCAAGTTATACATGCAACCAAATGGTCTGTGATATGCGAAGTTGCTGCAAAAATTATAGCACCAATCACAACTATCATACTTGCAAGACTCTTGTCACAAGAAGTATTTGGAATTGTTGCGTCTATCACTGCTATAACTTCCCTTGCGGATATGTTGTCTGATGCCGGTTTCAATGCTTACATTATTCAGCATCAGTTTTCTTCAGATAAAGAAAAAAAATCCGTATTCAATGTGTGTTTCTGGACAAACTTATTGATTGCGACAATACTCTTCGCTGTCATCTTAATCAATCGTCACCTGTTTTCAAGACTTGTAGGAGCTGAGGGATATAGTAATGTCCTTGTAGTGGCAGCATTTGTGATCCCTATAATGTCTATTTCTTCCATAGAAATGGCGATAATGAAGAAGGATTTAAACTTTAAGAGTTTAGGTTTCATTAAGATTGTATCAAAGTTTATCCCTTTCCTGATAACTATTCCATTGGCATTTTGCGGTTTTGGATATTGGTCATTAGTAGTAGGAAGTCTGGTAGGCGAATTTATTGGAATGATATTGTGCTTTAAATTTGCAGGTTTTTATCCTGCTCGAGAATATGATATTTCACGACTTAAAAGTATCTTTTCATTTTCAGGGTGGGCATATCTTGAGTCTATTTTAGAATGGTTATTGTCAAATATAGCGCTTTTAACTCTTGCGTCCATATACGGCATTGCAGCTTTAGGATTATTTAAAGTAGGTATGAACATGATTTCTCAAATTATTAATTCTATCTATGCCCTATATTCAAATGTTTACAAATCTGCAATTTCCAGAGAGCAATATGATTATGCAAAATTTAAAAAACTATTTTTGACTTTTCAGAATTATTCTTCGATTATTAGTCTGCCGCTTGGTGTAGGAACCTTTATCTATAGAGATTTTGTTACAGCACTGCTGTTAGGCAAGGATTGGAGTGAAGCGTCAATAATTGTAGGTGGTTGGGCATTAGCGGCAACACTGTCTATTGCATTTGGAAATTTTTATAGCGATGCCATTCGTGCAAAGGGATACCCGAAAAGACTGGTCCAGATTAATCTTGTGTATTTAGTATTGATCATATTCTTATTATCATTCTCTTCTAAAATGAGCTTTTTAACATTCTGTATAGCCTTTTGCTGTATAAAAGTTATTCAGCCACTACTTCAAGTCATTTATGGTAGTCGTTTGTGTAAGATTTCTTTCTATGAAATACTTAAGACATCTTATCCCCAGCTTATTGCCACATCTGTTATGGCAATATTGGGTATCTCGCTCAATCTTATTTCATTCCCGTTTGCAATGAATTTTATAGGCATAGGGATTTGTATTATTGGTTATGTAACAACCTACTATTTTGTAACCCCAGATAGAGCAATCTTTAAGGTATTTCGCCGGGCATGAATAATTTTATTATGGATCAGTAGAATAATCCATTTAATAATATTCCTATTTTAGATATCCAAGAAAACCGGATTATGTATTTAGATGTAACAATCTCTGTATATTTGTATTTGTTATCGTATTTTGTTAGCTGCATATGTTGTCTTGCCTATTGGCAGTATGACAAGCAATGTGTACCTAGAAGCAAGATTATATCTTTATTTTTACTTTTTACTACAGTGTTACCTTATGCATTACTCTGTGCAAACCGAAGCGAATATACAGGATATGATACGGAAAATTATATGATAGGCTATTGGAATATGAAATATGGTATGGGCGAGATTACTAATAGTGGTTTTAATTATTTTTTTCGAATAGCACGATATGTAACTTATATTGTATTTGGTGATAATGTTAAGATTTGGCTTTTCTTTGTTGCTGCTTTACCTATTGCTTTCGTCAATTATGTGCTAAAAAAATATGCAAAAAATAAAGTGGAATATGCTTTTGGCTGTCTCCTTTTCTTGCTGTATCTTTCTCCAATCATGATGGATCAGTCTCGTCAATTTATTGCTGTAGGAATGACTATGTTAGCATTCTTTTATTTGCAGCAAAAAAAAACAAAGTATTTCCTTTTTTTGGGTGTTTGTAGCAACCCTATTTCATGAAAGTTGTTTGATGTTAATCATATTTCTTCTTCTAAGTAATAGGAAAACAGTAGGAAATAGACTATCCGCTATCTTCCCTATTGTGATAGTTACAATATCGATTTTTTTTATTCAGTACTTCATGGATTTAATCTATTTGCTTCTGCCTCCCAAATTTGCCTATATTCAGGAACAAAATAAGACAACCCCTGGTTCTGATGGATCTGGACTAGGGTGGCTTGTAGATGTAACACCAATGATGTTTGCTATGTTCATTTATTATAAATATAGAAAAAAGACAAATCTTAATAAACTTCCATTGGAAATATGTGCACTTTCCGCGTTGCCATTTCGAATAGCAGGATATAGCTCTTATTTTGTCATGCGACTCTCTTATTATGGAGAAGCGGTCTGTATAATGCTTCTTCTTGGGGTGTTGGCACTGATGCCAAGGTATAAGGCTATTTTTTGGGTTTTTGCTTGTTTGGTTGTCTTTTTTATGCATTGGTATGTGGCTTTTGTTATATTATCGGGAACGCATGCAGTAATACCTTATTCCTTTAATTGATAATTTGACTTTTTATGAGTTTAAAAATTGGTATCTGTTGAGAGGGGGTATGTGGTATATAGGACCTATGAGAACTTATTAACTTTGACTATTTGTTTCAATAACAACAAATAATAAAATTCAGTTTGATTTTTTGACTTTATTTATAAGGAAATCGTCTCAAGACGGCTCTCCTCAAGGTAATATGTCAAAATTAGACACTGACGATGTTTTAGAACACAAAAAAACTAATCATTATGCAAGCAATTATCTTAGCTGCCGGTATGGGAAAACGTTTGGGAGAATTGACCAAAGGCAATACGAAGTGTATGGTAAATGTTAATGGCATATCGCTTATTGATAGGACCTTATCGCAATTATCAAAGTTGTCTTTATCCCGTGTTGTAATTGTAATAGGTTATAAAGGGGAGAACTTGAAAAATTATATTGGTGACGAATATAAGGGGCTAAAAATAAAATATATTCATAATCCCATATATGACAAAACTAATAATATTTATTCGCTCTCGTTAGCAAAAAAGGAACTTCAAGAAGATGATACTTTGCTTATTGAATCAGATCTGATATTCGATGATACACTCTTTTCAATGATAGTCAATAATTCCTATCCGAATTTGGCCTTAGTTGCCAAATATGAGACTTGGATGGATGGTACAATGGTACGTCTTGATGCTGACTGCAATATCATAAATTTTGTACCTAAAGAAGCTTTCAGATATGAGGATGTAGATGTCTATTATAAGACGGTGAATATCTATAAGTTTAGTCGTGAGTTCTCGACAAATGAGTATGTTCCTTTTCTTGATGCTTATAGTCGGGTGATGGGGAATAATGAATACTATGAACAGGTATTGCGTGTATTGACATTACTTAATTCATCAACTTTAAAGGCTTTGCCAATTCAGGATGAAAAATGGTATGAGATAGATGACGTACAGGATTTGGATATTGCTTCAACTATATTTTCTTGTAGTGAGACCAAGTATGAAGAGTACCATAAGCGCTATGGTGGTTTTTGGCGTTTCCCTAAATTATTGGATTATTGTTACCTCGTCAATCCGTTTTTTCCATCTAAACGTATGAAGGATGAACTTCGTGCTAATTTTGATACATTGCTTACAGGGTATCCTTCAGGGATGTATGTAAATTCTCTGCTGGTGGGGAAATACTTTGGAATTAAGCAAGAATTTGTGGTGGTAGGTAATGGTGCTGCCGAGCTTATCAAGATTGTGATGGAAGAACATGCAGGTAATAAGGTGGGGATTATCTATCCTACTTTTGATGAATATCCTAATCGCTTGCGTTCAGAGCAGATAGTGTCCTATATTCCTCAAAATAGAAATTTTATTTATACGGCTGATGATTTGATGGATTTCTATGCGGATAAATCAATTTCTTTGCTGTTGCTTATCAATCCAGACAATCCGTCTGGAAACTTTATATCCAAGCAGGATGTATGTAGATTGGCATCTTGGTGTGAGAATATGAATATACGTCTGCTTGTTGATGAGAGTTTTGTAGATTTTACTATAGGATATGCAGATAATAGTTTGTTGCATAATGATATACTTCTGCAATACCCATCTATGATGGTAATGAAATCCATCAGTAAATCTTATGGCGTACCTGGTTTACGGTTAGGGGTATTTGCTTCTTCAGATACAGATTTAATAGCTCGTATAAAGAAAGAGGTCTCCATTTGGAACATTAATTCTTTTGCGGAATTCTATCTGCAAATCTATGGAAAGTATGAGAAAGATTATGCCAAAGCTTGTCAGAAGTTTATAGCAGAACGTGAAATTTTCTTTAGGGAATTGATCCAAATTCCATATTTACATGTCATTCCTTCGCAAGCCAATTATTTCTTATGTGAAGTTGTAAATAAATATACTTCTGAGGAATTGACACGGATATTGATTAAACATGACGTTATTATTAGTAATTGTGGTTTGAAGTCTAATATGCAAGGGCGTAATTTAATTCGTTTAGCCATAAGAAGTAGAGAGGATAATATTAAACTTATTCAGATACTGGAAAGGCTATAGTATCTGCTGTATGTTTAATATTAATATAATATTATGGAAAACTGTGCTAAAAATAAGGATGACTTTGACAGTACTTTATATTCTCACGATTTTCCATAAGCCAATATAAGCCGATATTCCTCCGGGCAGTAATAACAAATAAAAAAATCAGTATTATGGACTTGGTTTCTCTAGTAAAAAATAATAAGTTAATTTATAGAGTTTACTATCATACGTTTTCCTTTGCTATAAATTGTTTAAGGCATTTTGTTAAAACTGATGACAAATTAATATTATTCCTATCTTATGGAGGAAGATACTTTAATGATAGCCCACGGTGTATATATGAGGCAATGTTGGAAGATAGTCGGTTTAAAGATTATAAACTTGTTTGGGCTTTTAGACAAATAGAAAAACATGCAGATGTGAAAAATAAAGTAAAAATAGATACTTTGGATTTTTACTTGACTGCATTGAAGGCCAGATGTTGGGTAACTAATGTTATGATAGAAAGAGGCTTGAATTTTAAGGGCAAAAATACTTATTATTTGCATACAACTCATACAACGCTACCAAAAGCCTCTGGGATTGATGATACAAAAGAAAATTCTTTGGCTATTCCTTGTGCTTATAAATATGATTGCAGCTGCGCACAGAGCGAATTGGAAAAAGAAATGCAGAAATCTATGTTTGGTTTAAAAGATAATCAAATAATTGTATCAGGATATCCTAAGAATGATAGGTTATGCACTTATAACGAAACAAGAAGAGATGAAATAAGAAGAGATCTTGGCATAACTAAAGATAAAATAGTGATTTTGTATGCACCTACTTATCGGGATAAAAATTTTGGAGCAATGAAATGTCCTATTGACTTTTCTAAATGGGAATCAATACTTGGAGAGAAATATGTAGTTTTATTTAGAGTACACCCTGTAGTTTCTAATGCTACCAACATCGACTTCTCAACAGGGTTTATCTACGATGTGAGTGATTATCTGGATAATGTGGATTTAATGATAGCATCAGATATTCTTATTTCTGATTATTCTGGAATATTCTTCGAATACGCGGTTCAAGATAAGCCTATGTTCTATTTTGCTTATGATTATGAAGAGTATGTTAGAAGTCGTAGCCTGTATTTTGATATTAGAAAGGAGATACCAGGTGGTGAACTTGATGAAAATACTCTATTGGAATATGTGAAAAATTATGATAAAAAAGATATGATAACTAGAATCAATCAGTTTAGGCAAAAATACGTAACAGAATATGGCCATGCAACAGAAATAGTTGTTAATATCATATATGACAAAATAAGTAAGGATTAAGTTTTTAAGTATATAAGTACTGGATGGAATTTATTTAAGCAAACTCATAAATGAGCATTTGCTCAGAAAATCATAAAAAATAATTGTGAAATATGTTCGTCTTTCAGAAATCGTTCAATAAATAAAATTAGTATGAAAATATTGGTAACTGGTGGTGCAGGTTTTATAGGTTCCAATCTTTGCGAACATCTGCTTGCCCATGAATATCATGTAGTTTGCTTGGACAACTTTTCTACAGGAAAAATAGAGAATCTGCTCCCTCTATTAAATCAATATCCTCAAGCTTTTAGGTTGCAAGTGGGAGATATTCGTAACCTTACGGATTGCAAGAAAGCTGTGGAAGGAGTCGATTATGTATTTCATGAGGCTGCATTGGGTTCTGTTCCTCGCTCTATAAAAGACCCGGTAATGACCAATGAGGTAAATATTAGTGGCTTTCTGAATATGTTGGTTGCTGCGAGAGATGCAGGCGTAAGACGTTTTATGTATGCTGCTAGTTCGTCAACTTACGGTGATAGTAAATCGTTGCCAAAGGTGGAAGATGTGATTGGTAAGCCTCTGTCACCTTACGCAGTTACGAAATATGTGAATGAACTGTATGCTGACGTGTTTTCCAGAACATATGGCATGGAAACCATTGGTTTACGTTATTTTAATGTTTTTGGGCGTCGGCAAGATCCTTTCGGAGCGTATGCAGCAGTGATTCCTTTGTTTGTAAAGAAACTGATGGCTCATGAAAGTCCAATTATCAATGGGGATGGCGAATATAGTCGTGACTTTACCTACATTGATAATGTAATTCAAATGAATATGCTGGCTATGGCTACCACGAATCCGGATGCGGTCAATCAGGTGTATAATACGGCTTATGGAGAACGTACTACTTTAAACCAATTAACTGGATATTTGAAAGAGCTTTTAAGTGAATTTGACCCTGCAATAGCTAATGTGGAGATTCAACGTGGACCAAACCGTTTGGGAGATATTCCTCATTCTTTAGCCAGTATCGATAAGGCGCAGACACTTTTGGGATATGTCCCTGAATATAATATGTATGAAGGATTGAAGGAAGCTGTCAGATGGTATTGGAATCATATTTAATTGTAGTTTTTGCCAACTTCTTGATCTTAACTATACGACTCTGTCTTTTATAATCAATATAATATGTGTGAAATAAAAATTGCCGTAATCGGTCTCGGTTACGTAGGGCTTCCTTTGGCCCGTTTATTCTCTACTAAATATGAGACAATTGGGTTTGATATGAATCAATCCCGTGTAGATGCTTTGATGGCAGGACATGATGCTACGCTCGAAGTATCGGATGAATTATTACAATTGGCCATTAAGAATGGTTTTAGATGTACGGCCAATGTAAATGATATCCGCTATTGTAATTTTTATGTGGTAGCTGTTCCTACTCCAGTTGATGAGAATCATAATCCAGACTTAACCCCTTTGTATGGAGCCAGTACAACAGTAGGAAAGGTAATTTCCAAAGGAGACATTGTAGTTTATGAATCTACGGTTTATCCGGGAGTGACGGAAGATGAATGTATTCCCGTAGTAGAAAAAGTTTCAGGTTTGAAATATAATGTAGATTTTTTTGCGGGATATTCTCCTGAACGTATTAACCCGGGAGATAAACAACATACGGTAGAAAAGATCAAGAAAGTAACTTCTGGTTCCACCTCTATGACAGCCAAGAAAGTAAATGAAGTGTATGCTTCTGTCATTGCAGCAGGTACCCATTTGGCACCGACTATCAAAGTGGCTGAAGCTGCAAAAGTGATTGAGAATTCTCAACGTGATATCAATATTGCATTTGTGAATGAGCTTTCTAAAATTTTTACTCTTATGGGGATTGATACTCAGGATGTGCTGGAAGCTGCTTCTACTAAATGGAATTTTTTACCATTCAAACCGGGGCTTGTAGGCGGACATTGCATTGGAGTAGACCCTTACTATTTGGCTCAGTGTGCACAACGCTATGGGTATAATCCGGAGATTATACTTGCAGGCCGTCGTATGAATGATGGTATGGGTGAGTACGTGGCAAACCAATTGGTGAGACTGATGCTGAAAAAGGGTATACAGGTATTGAATTCAGAGATCCTGATATTGGGCTTTACCTTTAAAGAAAATTGTCCGGATGTGCGCAATACTAAAGTGGTAGATATCTATAATGCTTTAAAAGAGTATAATCTTAATATTACTGTTTATGATCCGTGGGCCAGTCCGGAAATCGTAAGGCGGGAATATAATATTGATATTATAAATGCATTACCACAATTCAAATACGATGCAATTGTATTGGCAGTTGCCCATCAAGAGTTTGAGAAAGTAAATATTGATATGTGGAAAGCAAAGGATTCGGTTGTATTTGATGTAAAGGGGTTGTTAGATAAAAAAAATGTTGATGGCAGATTGTGATAAATATTCCTGCTGCAGAAGAGTCTTTTATGTGGCGAGCGTTGATTGGGGATTTATGTCTCACCGTTTGCCATTGGCTCTACATGGAATTGAAAATGGTGATGAAGTATTTCTTCTTGCTGCTGATACTGGTCGCAGAGAAGAACTTGAACATTTGGGTATACATTGTTTGCATATTCCTTTTGTAAGAGGAAAAGGAACTGTATTGCAAGAAATGAAGTGTTTATTTCTTCTTTATAAGTATTTCAAGATGTATAAACCGGATATTATTCATAATGTTAATTTGAAAATAACTTTATTAGGTTCATTGGCAGCACGTTTATCTGGAAATTATCATGTTGTCAATGCGATAAATGGTTTAGGATATTGTTTTACGGATGGGCGGGATGGATTTTTGCAGCGTTTGATACGATTACTTATTCGAACGGTCTTGAAGTCTAAAAAATTTTCTTTCATTCTTCAGAATCCTGATGATATGCAGATGATCAGAAACCTTAAATTGGCAAATGATGCCAACCTTTATTTAATTAAAGGATCAGGAGTTGACTTAGATGAATATCATTATGTGAAACCTGCTCGAAAAGAGCAACTTAAAATTCTTTTCCCTTCTCGGATTTTATTAGATAAGGGTATAATTGAACTTATTGAGGCTGCAAAATCAATAAGAGAAGCGGTTAAGGGGAAAACGGTGTTTGTATTAGCAGGTAGTTGCGATAATGATAATCCGGCTGTTTTGAAAGAAGAGAAGTTACGTTTGCTTTTGGAACCCGGGTATATAGAGTGGATTGGTTATCAGAAAGAAATGTTTCCCATCTATGCTGATTGTGGTATTGTTGTACTGCCTTCTTATAGAGAAGGACTGCCTAAAGCTCTGATTGAAGCTTGTGCAGTGGGACGTCCTATTGTTACGACCAATGCTGTTGGGTGCAGGGAATGTGTGGTTGAGGGGTATAACGGTTATTTAGTTCCAATAAAAGATTCGGTACTTTTGGCTGATGCTTTGAGAAAGCTAATATTGGATTTTGAAAAGCGGGAACTTTTTGGATGGAATTCAAGAAAAATGGCGGAGAGGGATTTTTCAATACAGTTGGTGATAAAAGAGACTTTTTATATTTATGACAAATACCCAAAAAGAAATATATAATAGATATATAAAACGGTCATTAGATTTAGTAATAGCGTTGCTGTCTTTTCTATTATTACTGCCGATCTATTTATTTATAGGCTTGACTATCAAATTCAATTCCTCTGGTCCTATTTTCTACCAAGCCTTACGCGGTGGTTATCATGATATTCCATTCAAAATACTGAAATTCAGAACAATGGTTATAAATGCAGATAAAATAGGGGGCAATACTACTGCTTTGAATGATCCCAGAATAACGAGGGTTGGAAAAATACTTCGTAAAACAAAGTTGGATGAATTACCGCAATTGATTAATATCATTAAAGGAGAAATGAGCTTTGTCGGTCCTCGTCCTGAAGTATTGGCATATACATCTAAATATACAGAGGAAGAAAAACGTATTTTATCTGTCAGACCGGGCATTACTGATATAAGTTCATTGAAATATATTTCATTGGATGAAGTGGTAGGGGCGGTAAATGCGGATGAATATTATGAAACACATGTGCTTCATAATAAAAACCTATTAAGGTTGGAATATGTGGACAAACAGTCTTTTAGTTTGGATGCTAAACTCTTCTTTCTGACCATATGGGGTGTATTCAAGAAAATATTTAAATTGTTTAAATAAGATGGAATCTATAATTTTAGCACATTCCGATTTAAGGGTTTCCCGGTTGTGCATGGGGCTGTCCGCTTGGAGAATATGGGTGGGGAGCTGTGGATCATACGGAGTTGGTTCGTGCGGTACAGATGGCGGTGGATAATGGTATAACTATGTTTGATACGGCAGACGTCTATGGCTTAGGTTCATCAGAAAAAATATTAGGTCAGGCTCTGGAAGGACGTCGGAAGGATGTAGTGATTGCATCCAAATTTGGTGTTCGTATAGAGAATGGAAAGACATTCTATGATAACTCAAGGGAGTGGATTAATAAAGCTGTTGATGCCAGTTTGCAGCGTCTGAATACAGATTATATAGATCTTTATCAGGTACACTATCGGGATGGTAAAACTCCTATTGGTGATATTGTGTTGTCTTTGCAGGATTTGCAAAGAAAGGGAAAAATTAGGTATTTTGGCTTGTCGAATGTAACAGTGGGTGATATTCCGGAGTTGATTCCATATCAAGATCATTTCGTTTCCTTTCAAGATGAATATAGTTTGGCTACCCGTAAAAATGAGAAAATAATACAAGGTGTACAACATACATTGTCTTTAACTCCCATGACATGGGGTAGTTTGGGGCAAGGTGTATTAACGGGAAAGTATGGGAAAGATACTTGTTTTAGTAAAGATGACAGACGCTCTAGAGATATTTATGTGAATTTTCATGGAGACAAATTGCTTCATAATTTGGAAATAGTGGAGGTGTTGAAACAAATAGCTACTTCTATCGGGCATTCCGTTGCTGCCGTTGCTATTAGATTTATATTGGATTATATAAAAGAAAGTGTAGTACTGGTTGGCATAAAAAATGAACGGCAGTTAACTTCAAATTTGGAATCTATGGATTTCGCTCTTAATCAAAAACAGATAGAACAATTATTGGAGATATCAAAATAACAATTAGATGAACAGTGAAGAATTAGCTTGGAAGATCAAACGTCATGGCGTAGAAATGACTCATATCTCCCGTGGCTCTCATATTGGTGCAATTTTATCGGTATCGGATATCATTGCTGTATTATATACGGATATATTGAATGTAGATCCGCAGAATCCCAAAAAGGAAAACCGTGACAGGTTGATTTTAAGTAAAGGACACGCAGGGGCAGCTATCTATGCGGCACTTGCGGAGAGGGGCTTCTTCTCTACTAATGAATTGGCTATGCATTATGCTGATGGTAGTTGTCTGTCTGGCCATGTGTCGCACAAAGGTGTTCCGGGAGTGGAGTTTTCCACTGGTTCGTTGGGGCATGGACTTCCGGTAGCTGTAGGAATGGCATTGGATGCGAAAATGGAGCATAAAGATTATCATATATATGTGGTGATGGGAGATGGAGAGTGTGATGAAGGCTCGGTGTGGGAGGCTTCTATGTTTGCCCATCATCATAAACTGGACAATCTGACGGTGATAGTGGATTACAATAAGATGCAAAGTCTGACTTTTTGCGAAGAGACCTTGTCACTGGCTCCGTTGGATAAGAAATTTGAGAGTTTCGGCTATAATGTGTTGAGTATTGACGGGCATAACCATGATGAATTGCGGAAAGCATTCCGTACTACCTTTACGAATGGAAGTCCGAAGTTGATTCTGGCAAATACCATTAAAGGGAAAGGTATATCATTTATGGAGAATAATATATTGTGGCACTACCGTACTCCACAAGGAGAAGAGTATGAGGCTGCTGTAAAAGAATTGGAGGAACAGAAGCCATGAGAGATACATTTGTAAAGACATTGATTGAGATTGCCAAGGCTGATAAGGATGTACATCTGTTGACGGATGATTTGGGATTTGGCGTATTAAAACCTTATTGGGAACAATTACCTGAGCAGTTCACTAACGTAGGTATTGCAGAGCAAAACATGACAGGCATTGCAGCCGGACTGGCTTTGTCCGGAAAGAAAGTGTTCACTTACTCCATCGGCAATTTTCCAACACTACGCTGTCTGGAACAGATTAGAAATGATTGTGCCTATCATGATGCTAACGTGAAGATTGTATGTGTGGGTGGTGGCTTTGTATATGGTTCTTTAGGTATGAGTCATCATGCTACAGAAGATTTGGCTATCATGCGTGCTTTGCCTTCTGTAGTAGTAATGGCTCCGGGAGATTTGACTGAAGCTGCTGCTTGTACGCGTGCTATTTATGAACATCAGGGAACTTGCTACTTAAGGCTCGGTAGGGGTGGAGAGAAGAAGATACATGAGTCTATCTCTGATTTTCAGATAGGCAAAGCTGTTCAGATAAAAGAAGGAAATCGGGTAGTGTTATTTTCAACAGGAGGTATTTTTGATGAAGCGCTTGGAGCTGTGGAATTACTCAATATGCAAGATATTCATCCAGCATTATATACTTTTCCTACTGTGAAGCCGATTGATAAGGAATTGATTCTGGAATGTGCCGGAAAATATGATTTCATAGTGACTGTAGAAGAACATAACATTATTGGTGGATTTGGCAGTGCTGTGGCAGAGGTGTTGAGTGAGATATCCGGAAATCGGGCGGCACAGATAAAGATCGGTTTGAATGATACTTATTCTTGCATTGTGGGAACTCAGAAGTATTTGAGAAATGAATATGGTATGAGTGCTGAGAAGAT
>Ga0192245_10514_pt1 | contig 16326 bp, 11 predicted proteins | sample Koala_Koa27_M3_FD_131238 | JGI IMG/M metagenome (GOLD analysis project Ga0192245, IMG submission 131238) | Enriched cells from koala feces incubated with labeled cellulose particles, San Francisco Zoo, California, United States - Koala_Koa2-7_M3 ...
TAAACCAATCCGAAGAAGAGTTCTTCCCTCCACTTAATTGATATAAATCCCAACAGGCAATATTATTTTGGAAAGCTACATTCCGAATTATTTTGGCTGCTATTTCCGTATTATCATTTCTTACAAATGTTCTCTTTTTATCGACTGTGACCGACTTAAAACATTCAGGAGGAGTGGTTAGCATAAGCGTAGCCTCCGGCATATATCTTTTCACTAATTGAAGCAATGTGTTTACCTGCCCTTCAAACTCCGCACCATTAAAACGACGACCAAATGTTTCATTTGTCCCTAATGAAATGATAAGTAATGAAGGATTCAAGGTTGCCAACTGCCGGATATACTCTTCTTGTGTATAATTGACAAACATCGCTCCATTCACTCCTACTGAATGATAGACAATACCAGGATTCCCGTTCAAAAGATTAAAGCCATAGTAAACATTCTGAAAAGAGGAAGCTGGAGAAGCGGTTTCACTCCCTGGTAACTTTCGGGTACTTTGCAAACGAAGCGTATCGATATGCGTATCGATATAAAAGGTATCCGTAATTAATCCGGTTGTTAAAGCAGACAAACCTGTGGAAACCTGTACAAAATCTTTCTGGCTAACCGTTGGCAACATAGGCATAGAGCCTGCTCCACGATATAAAACAACCCGATTAAAGGCATAACCGGCTCCATTCACAGGAGTTACTCCCACATTAAAATTCACAGAGGCAGCCGTTGTATGAATCCCCACACCTCCTAAACCGATAGGAGCTTTTCGATTAGTAGCAGATTGTATAACCCTTCCAATTCCCCATTCTTTTACCTGTGATGAAATAAAATAATCGGTTGGTTCATTTGTCTTTGTTATTTTAAGAGGAGCAATCCATCCCCTTCCTCCATTTCCAAACTCTCCATGTAATAATCGCATAACACATCCGGTTAAAAATCCTGCCTGTATATGAGAATCTCCAAGATGGACGATATGAAGTACTGTATCTTTACCCTCTTTTAACTCTTTCAATAAAGCATAAAAAGGAAGCATACAGTTAGATGGATCCTCAATAAAACAAGAAGAATCAGATACAAATGTTATTTTCGAAGAGATTGTATCAGATGGATAGATCCGGTCATGTATATGCACAGGAGAACTTCCTGTCATAAGACAAATAAGAAATATACCCACAACGCCGGATATCAGATTAATAAAAAGACTTCTCTGCTTCATCATAAAATTCTTTTTCTAACATCAGGGTATTCATGAATGCATTGGCAATTTCTCTCCCACCCCGAAAACTTAAATGAGTATAATCTTTACTGGCCCAATTGTTTTCTACATAACGAACCATACTATTTTCTCCTCCCATAGCACCCAATACATTCCAGAAAGGAGTACCCGTCTGACGGGCTATTTGTCTTTGTGTATGTAGCATAGCCAACACTGCCGGCATGGTTTCATATCCATTTTCTCCCTGATAGCTTTTATCAGATACACCTAATAAAAGGATATCTGTATCAGGGAAACACTCACGTACATGCGCTATCACTTCTATCATACGGGAACGATACCAACTATATTGCAACATACTTTCATCTACCGCATTTAACCCATATTGCAAAATAAGCAAATCATACGGACGTATTTTATGAAAATCTCTACAATCATCCGGATTAAGGTATTGTAAAAGAAAACCGGAATTCCCCCGTAAAGAATAATTATCGACAATAATTCCTTTTTCCTGTTCTAAAGCAATCCCCAATGCACGAAATCCCTGAGCATCACTAAATGTAAAAGAACCACTTACAATTGAATCCTGCTTCCATTCATACTGGGAGATAGCGGAAGAAGAAGGCAGCGTTGTTCGTAAAGTATCTGAAGAACCATTACAGACAAATTGCATATTCACACCCGGATTCTGATGATATAAAAACTTCACAGAAGATACATGTTTCAGAGCTTTATATCGGTCTACCGTTTTAAAAGAAAGAGAAGCTTCATTTCCTTTTACTTCAAAATACATACCAGGTAATACATAACAACACTCTTTGTTTTTTGTCATAGAATAAGAATCCCACCCTTTTACTTTCTGGTCAATGGTTGGACGAAACTGAGCAGCAGCAGATGTAACAGGTACAAAACCAACTCCACCTCCACCAAAACGTTTCTGCATCGCATCCCGAAAGTCGGCAACAATAATATCACCTTCAATAAATGAATCTCCCATAAAAGCAATCCGAACCGGACGATCTAATGAGTTCACATTTTTTAATGTAGCAAAAAAACGTTTCAGTCCTGTATGGCCTAAAGAATAATCTTCAATATGAATACCTAAAGAATCAGCTCCATCTTGCGTATACATCACCCGATAAAGAGAATCACGTAAAGCTAATGACACAGAATCTATCGTATGAGTTATTTCTATAGGTGGAATGAAAGATACAGAGTCCATGAAAAGAGAATCTTCTCTTTCCAGTTCAGCAAAAAAATCATCCCATACAATCGTTGGCGATTTTATACGCAAATCAGATAAAAGGTCTACTTTCTTCAATGTATGGCCAGCTATTTTTTCCGGCATATGGTAAAGTGCTAAACAAATTACCAGTGTAAGTAACAATAAAGACAACAACCTGCCAAAATTATTTTCTGTATCCATCTATTTGTTTTCAGAGCCGCAAAGGTAAGGATAAATCCATTATTTTTTCATACTTTTGTTTTTCAAAACATTTACTCTGTAATCAAGTTATAATTAATAGCAGATTTGAAAGACAGGATAGCAACCTTATGAAAAAAATCCGGTTCCTTTTATTCTTTTTATTATCCATCACCGCTCTTCATGCGCAAAACAAATTAAGCAATGAAGCTGAAATAAGCATCCTTACCAGTACTCCTTCTGAAGAGGAGGTTTTTACGGTATATGGACATACAGCTATCCGTATTAATGATCCAATACACAATTTTGATTATATATTCAATTACGGGATCTTTGACTTTAATAAGCCTAATTTTATTTATCGGTTTGCCAAAGGAGAAACAGATTATATGTTAGGTGTCGACGACTTCCAACACTATATCATAGGATATCAGTTAAGGGGAAGCGGCATTATAGAACAGGTTCTTAATTTAACAACCGAAGAAAAAGAAAAGATATGGACTGCTTTAGAAATCAATTATCGTCCGGAAAATAGAATATACCGATATAATTTCTTCTTTGACAACTGTTCTACCCGTCCGGTTGTCCTGGTTGAAAAGAATGTAACAGGTGAAGTTGTATATGATTACCCTTATCCACCTCAGACTTTCCGGGATTTGATTAATGCCTGCACAGAAAATAAACCGTGGCAGACATTTGGTTGTGATTTAGCTTTAGGTAGTTCTACGGATCGTATGGCTACTCAACACGAAGAAATGTTTCTTCCTTTATATCTGATGGAAGCTTTTGAAAATGCGTTCATTAAAAGTGAGGATGGTTCCACCCGTAAGCTCGTAAAACAAACCAATATAATTGTAGAGGATATATCAGATGAAGAGGATATAAAAAGTACTTTTTTCACTCCATTAATCGTTTGCTGGGGACTCTTTCTGTTCATTCTGCTATTGACCATATTTGAATGGAAGAAGAAAATATACTATCCAATAATTGATTTCATGCTGTTTTTTGTAGCCGGAATAGCAGGTGTTGTTTTATTCTTCCTCGCTTTCATTTCGGAACATCCGGGAACAACAGGTAATTGGCTTTTATTATGGCTAAATCCGATTCATTTATTTGGAGCTATACTGTTTATGGTAAAAAAGGCTAAGAAAGCTGCATATTACTATCATTTTATTAACTTTGCCGTGCTTACGCTCATGTTGTTGTTCTGGCGTTTCATTCCTCAGCATTTCAACGCAGCCTTTATTCCTTTAGTGAGTGTTATATGGGTAAGGTCTGCTTACAGCGTATATAGATACAAATCAGGATTTAGATGAGAAGATTATTAACGTCGCTTATTGCTTTACTGGCGGTTGCCAATTTAGGTGCACAAGAGAATGTGCCTAAATTAGTAGTCTGTATTACTGTAGATCAGTTGCGGGGCGATTATATAGAATATTTTTATAATACTTTCGGGGAAAAAGGATTCAAACGTTTATTGAATGAAGGATTGGTGTATGGAAACGTACGATTCGAATTCTCTAATATTGATCAGGCAAGTGCTTTTGCCACTCTTTATACAGGAAGTAATCCGGCGTTTCATGGTATAAGCGGAAAAAACACCTATGATTTTTCAAGAGAACGGGAAACTTCTATTTTACACGATCCTAATTTTCTGGGTAATTATACAAAAGAGAACTATTCTCCTAAAAATCTATTAGCCTCAACGATTGGAGATGAATTAAAAATTGCTTCTAAAGGTAGAAGTGATGTTTTTTCTATTGCACCTGATGCAGAAACAGCCATTATCTCTGCCGGACATGCTGCCAATGGAGCTTTCTGGTTAGATAATTATAATGGGAAATGGGCTACAACAACCTATTACAAAGGTCTTCCGTGGTATGTAGACCGATATAATTACGGACCAGAGTCATTATCGACCCGTTTAGAACAAATGGTGTGGACTCCTACCCTTCCAATCGACAGATACAATGCTTTTCCATATGTATTGGATGATCTGCCATTCAAATATACTTTTAATGAAAAGATGGCGGATTGTTTTCCGCTTTTGAAAACCTCTCCATTCATTAATAAAGAGATCACCCGTTTAGCATTACAATTCCTGGAACATGGAGGATTCGGAACACGTTCATGCCCCGATATGCTGGCACTTACCTATTACGGTGGAAACTATGCTTCTTTAATGGAGAAAGAATATACCAGGGAAATTCAGGATCTCTATTATCAATTAGATCAGGATTTAGAAAACCTGCTGGATGCTATCGATAAAAAGGTAGGATTACAAAATACATTCATTGTCTTTACAGGCTCAGGATACTATAAAAGTATAGAAGAATATCCGGATGGATTAATGATGAACATCGGAGAATTTTATCCGAAACGATGTGTTGCCCTACTTAACATGTATCTGATGGCTCTGTATGGACAGAAAAATTGGGTTACTGGTTATTATAATGGTCAGATCTATCTGGATAGAAAAACCATTGAAGATGAAAAGATGGATCTGGAAAAAATACAGTCTAAAGCGGCTGAATTTGTTGCAGAGTTTACAGGTGTGCAACATGTCACAACTGAACATTCATTACGTACTGGTAATTGGAATGAAAGTACGGCTAACTTCCGCCAGGGCACTCATCACTTAAAAAGAGGTGACTTAATTATTGAATTACAACCTGGTTGGAAAGTAAATAACGAGAAGAGAGGTGAAAAACCTCAAATCGTACGTCACAATGCAGTATTAACTCCACTCATATTCATGGGGAATGGTTTAAAACCACAACATGTATATCGTGAAGTAAAGGCAACAGAAGTAGCCCCTTCTATAACTCATATATTAAGGATCAGACCACCAAATGCCACATCTAACCTTCCTTTATCTGAGTTAATATTAAAATCAAGCAAGTAAATAAAATAAAAATAGATCATGGGATTTAATGAATTTATGACGAAGTTGTTCGGCAACAAGTCACAAAGGGATTTAAAAGAGATAGATCCGTATGTAAAAAAAATAAAAGCTGTCTATCCAACAATTGAAGCTCTTTCAGATGATGAACTTCGTGCTAAAACAGAAGAGATCAAACAACGTATCAAAGATTATGTAGCACCAGAACGTGCCAAAGTTGAAGAGTTACGCAAAGGCATTGAAGAAAAAGAGTTGGAAGAACGGGAAGCGATCTGGGCGGAAGTAGATAAAATAGAAAAGAATATCACAGACAAATTAGAAATCGTACTCGAAGAATGTCTGCCCGAAGTATTCTCTATAGTAAAAGATACTGCCCGTCGTTTATCTCAAAATAAAGAAATCATTGTTACGGCAAATGATTTCGATAGAAACCTTGCCACCAAATTTGACTTCGTAGAAATTGACGGAGAAAAAGCCATCTATAAAAATCGCTGGACTGCCGGAGGGAATGAAATTACCTGGGAGATGATTCATTATGATGTACAGCTATTTGGAGGTGTTGTTCTTCATAAAGGAAAAATCGCAGAGATGGCAACCGGAGAAGGTAAAACATTGGTGGCTACCTTACCGGTATTCCTGAATGCACTCACCGGCAACGGGGTACACGTGGTTACAGTAAATGATTATCTGTCTAAACGTGACTCGGAATGGATGGGACCTTTATATATGTTCCATGGATTATCAGTAGATTGTATTGATAAACATCAACCTAACTCTGATGCTCGTCGGGAAGCTTACAATGCAGACATTACTTTTGGTACAAATAATGAGTTTGGTTTCGACTATTTGCGTGATAATATGGCAAATAGTCCAAATGATTTAGTACAACGTAAACACAATTATGCGATTGTGGATGAGGTTGACTCTGTATTAATTGATGATGCACGTACACCTCTTATCATTTCCGGACCGATTCCACGTGGGGAAGAACAACTATTTGAACAGTTCCGTCCAAATGTGGAAGTGGTAGTAAATGCACAAAAGAACCTGACAACCAAATTACTTACAGAAGCAAAAGCAAAACTGGCAAGTGATGATCCTAAGGTTGTAGAAGAAGGAAATTTATTACTTTACCGTTCGTTCAAAGGTAACCCTAAAAATAAAGCCTTAATCAAGTTCCTGAGCGAACCAGGCGTCAAAGCACAAATGCTAAAAACAGAATCTCTGTATATGGCAGAGAATATGCGTAATATGCATTTAGTAACAGATGATCTTTTCTTTGTTATTGAAGAAAAAAATAACAGCATAGAACTTACTGATAAAGGGATTGATCTGTTAACAGGTAATACCGATGATCCACAATTCTTCGTTCTTCCTGATATTGCAGCAGAGCTATCCCAATTAGATAATTTGCAGGCAACAGAAGAAGAAAAGCAAGCAAAGAAAGATGAGATTTTAGCAAACTATTCGGTTAAAAGCGAACGTGTACATACCATCAATCAATTATTAAAAGCATATACTTTATTTGAAAAAGACGACGAATATGTGGTTATGGATAATAAAGTAATGATTGTAGATCAGCAGACCGGTCGTATCATGGACGGTCGTCGTTACTCAGATGGTTTACACCAGGCAATCGAAGCAAAAGAAGGTGTAAAAGTAGAAGCGGCAACCCAAACATTTGCAACGATTACTTTACAGAACTATTTCCGTATGTATCACAAGCTTTCTGGTATGACCGGTACTGCCGAAACAGAAGCAGGTGAGTTATGGGATATCTATAAATTGGATGTAGTGGTAATCCCTACCAACCGTCCGATTGCCCGCCACGACTTAAATGACCGTATTTACAAAACCAAACGGGAAAAGTATAATGCAGTTATTGAAGAAATTAGTTCTTTAGTAGAAAAAGGTCGTCCGGTGTTGGTAGGTACTACTTCTGTGGAAATCTCTGAATTATTAAGTCGCATGCTTACATTACGTAAGATCTCTCACAACGTATTGAACGCGAAGTTACACCAACGGGAAGCAGATATTGTTGCACAAGCCGGACAAAAAGGTATGGTAACCATCGCAACCAATATGGCTGGTCGTGGTACCGACATTAAATTATCTCCCGAAGTAAAAGAAGCCGGAGGTTTAGCCATTATCGGTACAGAACGTCATGAAAGCCGCCGTGTAGACAGACAGTTAAGAGGTCGTGCCGGTCGTCAGGGTGACCCTGGTTCTTCTGTTTTCTATGTTTCTTTGGAAGATGATTTGATGCGTTTGTTCGCTTCTGAAAAAATAGCAGGTTTAATGGACCGCTTAGGATTCCAGGAAGGAGAAATGCTTGAACATACCATGTTAAGCAAATCGGTTGAACGCGCACAGAAAAAAGTAGAAGAAAACAACTTCGGTATCCGTAAACATTTGCTGGAATACGATGATGTGATGAACTCACAACGTACCGTAATCTATACACGTCGACGTCATGCATTGATGGGAGAACGTATAGGGCTGGATGTATTAAATACAATCTATGATAACTGTACAAACATTGTAGAACAGACACAGGGAGCCATGGATTATGAAGGATTCAAACTGGAATTGTTCCGTACTTTCGCCATGGAGTCTCCATTCAGTGAAGAGGAATTCAAAGAAACAAAAGCTCCACAACTAATAGAGAAGTTATTCAATGAATCTTTAGACTTATTCAAACGTCGGATGGATCGTATGACACAGGTCGCCAATCCAGTTATTCAACAAGTATATGAACAACAGGGAGCTATGTATGAAAACATATTAATTCCTGTTACCGACGGACAACGGATGTACAATATATCCTGTAATCTGAAAGAGGCTTACGAAACACAAAGTAAAGCCATCGCAAAAGCATTCCAGAAATCGATCATTCTACATACCATTGATGATTCATGGAAAGAGCATTTACGTGAAATGGATGAATTACGTCAATCGGTTAGAAATGCAAGCTATGAGAATAAAGACCCATTGTTAATTTATAAGCTGGAGTCTTATGAACTATTCAAAGGAATGATTGAAAACATGAATAGGAAAACAGCTTCTATTTTAATGCGTGGACAAATTCCGGTAAGAGAGAATGCGGAGGATTCAGCAGAAAACGCTCAAAGAAGAATTGCAGTTCAAAGAGCACAGCAAGAAAGACGACAGGATATGAGTCGTTACCGTACTGAAAAAACAGACATTACAGGTAATCAAATCCCTACAGGACCTCAGGCTCCGGTTCGTCACGAACCTATTAAAGCCGAAAAACGAGTGGGAAGAAATGATCCTTGTCCTTGTGGAAGTGGTAAGAAATACAAAGCTTGCCACGGTAAAGGATTATAATAAAAAAGCCAGATGAATAATCTGGCTTTTTTATTTTTTATATATACTTCTTACTTACACATTTCATGTATAATAGAGATCAACTCTCCTCCTAAATTATCCGCTTCTTCCATAGTTGGCGCTTCTGCATAAATACGAATAATAGGTTCAGTATTACTTTTTCTCAAATGCACCCATTTCGTTGGGAAATCAATCTTTACTCCATCAATATCCGTAATATCATATGCAGAGAATTTTTCTTTTACTTTCTCTAATATAGCATCTACATCAATGTCTGGAGTAAGCTCTACTTTCTGCTTAGAAATAAAATAAGGAGGATATGTAGCCCGCAATTCACTGACTTTCATTTTTCTTTCAGCCAATTGTGTCAGGAATAAAGCAATACCCACCAAAGCATCACGACCATAATGGCTGGCTGGATAAATTACTCCACCATTCCCTTCACCACCAATTACAGCATGGGTTTCTTTCATTTTAGCCACTACATTTACCTCTCCTACAGCAGCAGCCGTATATTGCCCACCTCTAGCAATAGTGACATCACGCAAAGCACGACTAGAGCTTAAATTACTAACCGTATTACCGGGTGTACGAGATAAAACATAGTCACAGACAGAAACTAAGGTATATTCTTCACCAAACATTTCACCATTCTCACTAACAACAGCCAGACGATCTACGTCAGGGTCTACAACAAAACCAACATCCGCTTTTGCCTGAGTCATTAGTTCTGATATCTCTGTTAAATGTTGTGGCAGAGGTTCCGGATTATGAGCAAAGTTTCCATGAGGAGCACAATGAAGCTTAAAGATCTCTTTTACTCCAAGTGCGTATAATAATTCAGGGAGCACAATTCCTCCTACTGAATTTACACAATCAATGGCCACCCGGAAGTTTGCCGCTTTAATAGCATCTACATTTACTAAATCCAATGCTAAAACACTTTCAATGTGTTTTTGATTATAGAAGTTATCAGGAATAACTTTACCCAAATTATCTACATCTGCAAAAGTAAAATTTTCAGAAGCTGCAATATCCAAAACCTGTTGCCCTTCTGCTGCATTCAGAAATTCACCGTACTGGTTCAATAATTTTAATGCGTTCCATTGCTTAGGATTATGGCTGGCTGTAAGGATAATCCCTCCACAAGCTTTTTCCTGAGCAACCGCATACTCAGTAGTGGGTGTCGTTGCTAAATCCAGATCGACAACATCAAAACCCATTCCGGTAAGTGTTCCCAAAACAACTTGTTTTACCATAGGACCGGAAATACGGGCATCCCTTCCTACAACAATCTTATTAGTAGTAGCTGTTGTTGATTTTCTTATAAAGGTTGCATAGGCAGCAACAAATTTGACAATGGCTAAAGGATTAAGACCTTCTTCCGGTGTTCCTCCGATTGTACCACGGATACCGGAAATAGATTTTATTAATGTCATAAATTTTCCAGGAATTTATATTGAAGAACGTCAAAATATTCTGGGATATAAGATTGGGAAGCATAATAAGAAGCGACACGAAAAGGTAAAATTAACCTTACAATTCCCCCATCTCCTACATATTCCAACGCTTCCTGCATACCCTGACTGAAACACTCTAATGCAGCACTATATCCTCTATCTGCAACCCAATAACCATACTTAAATTGTAAAGGTGTAGTACCATTACTATGAGGTCCATAGTTACTATATTCATATGCAGTTTCAAGCAAAGCATAACTAAAACGGGCTATAATATCAGTTACTGAATATTCAGCCATTTGATCCAGATTACCATAATCTATAATATTCAGGTAAACACCACTTTCCAGAATAACAAATTCATTAGACTCAAATTTACCATCTGCAGGAAAATCATCTATTACAACAAATCCCTTTTCATCCATAAAACGATCGATGATCTTTTGTTCATCTCTTAATCTTTCCTCATAAGATTTAGTTTTACTACAAGATAGAGCTGTAAATAATACGGTTGAAATCAACAGGAAATGAAAAATATGTTTCATCATTATTTCTTTAATAAAATTCATAGCAAATGTATACAATCTCCTTTATATCTTATTCATATTTAAGAAAATCTTCTGATTTATTAGGAATTAAATTCTCTAAGAGCTTTTTCAAAAACAGAAACTGCCTCTTCTAAAGAACCAAAGAACTCTCCACCGGAAGCATTTTTATGTCCTCCACCACCAAAATATCTGGAAGCAAATTCATTACATGGAAAATCACCCACAGAACGGAGAGAGACTTTTATGTAATCACTATCTTCTCGTAGAAACACAACAAAACTTACTTCATTCATACTTAAAGGCAAATTGACAAACCCTTCTGTATCTCCTGGCTGGTAATGAAAACGTTTTAGTTCCTCTTGAGATAAAGTAATGAGAGCTGCATGATGTCCCGGATATAATTTCATTTTCTCATACAATACATATCCCATCATACGTAAACGAGATTCTGTGTGTACCTGATTTACTTTCCGGTAAATTTCATCTTTATTTATGCCCTTTTTAATTAGCTCACCAATAATCGTATAAATCTCCGGTTGATTAGAGTTATAAGTAAAAGCTCCTGTATCCGTCATCATTCCCGTATAAATACATTCCGCAGCCTTTTTATTCATCTTATCAAACATTCCCATCCGACAAATAAAACGGAAAATCATTTCACTTGTAGAAGAAAACTGAGGATACGACATCACTACTCTACAGAAATCAGCAGGATTCAAATGATGATCAATCATTACTTTGCGTCCCTCTGCTGCAACTACTGCCGGTGCTAATTTCTCTATCCTTTTGGGTTCATTAAAATCCAGGCAAAAAATAACATCCGCTTCTGCGATTAATTTTTCGGCAAATTCAGGATATTTTTCATGGATAATCACGTCTTTGACACCAGGCATCCATCTATAAAAAGAGGGGAAATTATTAGGTACAATAATGTTAACCTTATCTTTTCCATACTCATTAAGGAAATGATATAAACCTAACGATGAACCCAATGCATCTCCATCCGGACTTACATGGGTTACAATAACGAAGCTTTCTCCCTTTTCAACATATTTTTTTGCCTTTTGGATCTGGTCTTCGTGAATGATTTTTGTGATCATATACTATTATAATTTCAGCTTCAAAGGTACGACTTTTTATTGAATAAGATTTTCTATAATCAGTATTATACATAGGATTAATATAAAGCTAAGACTACTTAATAAGATTTTCGGATATTTATACTTCCAATATAAAAGAAACAAGATCAACCAGGTATAGTTCAACAAAAGGAATAGAAGATTAAAATCTCTTTCTATTTCAACAATGGGTATTGTACTAAATAAATCTACGACTCCAACCATTCCTTTCGTCAAAACCTCAATTGTACTCCCTAATAAATCTGATATCCAGCAGTTTCCCGGCAACAATAACCATAGAAAAGTACAAGGAATTAAAAGGGTAGCCATACCCGTAAGGGGTAAATTAGCAAAAAGAAAGACTGTTGAGAAATAGCCAAAATAATACAAACATAGAAAAGTTACTCCCATTTGCGCAGCCAATGTTACAGTAAACCAACTCCAGGGAATGCCTAATAAGGGATTTTTCACTACAAGCAAACTATATAAGCGAGGTTGTATATATAAAATAGATAACACCGCTATATAACTAAGTTGAAAACCAATATCAAATAAATAGAATGGATGGTATACTAACATACAAAAAGCGGCCGCTGCTAATGTATTATAACTATCCGTTATTCTCCTTAAAAACTTACCTCCCAGAAAAAAGGAGATCATCAAACCTGCACGAATAGAAGATGCCGCCATTCCGGTTATTAATATATACACCCAGACACCTATCAAGAGCATAAAAAACTTCCCTCCTCTCCCCCATTTATTTTGAGGCAAGAAGAATACGAAGAGAGAAAGAAAACCACTAATAATACCTACATGAAAACCACTCACGGCTAAGATATGGGCAACTCCTGTTAAAGAGAATTGTTTTTTTGTTTCACGACTTAAGTTTTCACGATATCCTAATGTTATCGTTGCCAGTATATTTATCTCTTCCTCTTTTAAATCCAGTTGTTTATAAGATTCTACGATTTGCTTCTGAATAGTAGAGGCATATTCTTTTAAAGAAGACTCCGAAAAAGAATTATGACTACTTGAAAAAGCAGTTGTTTGTATGGATAAGAAAAATAAAAGTATAGAAAAAAACAGTCCCCAAACCCATCTCCCTTGATAAGAAAGAATGGATATTGTCCGGAAATAAAAAAAGAGAATAAAAGAATAGCCACACTAAATAAAAACAGAATAAAAGAATGGTATTGCCAATCAAAATATTCCTGTATCAGTATACCAGCTATCCAAATAAAAAGCGGCCGGACAAAAGACCGCTTTTGTATTTCTTTAAGCATGCATGAGTTAAGGTTTTAGTAAATCAACTATCTATTATAAATTTTTCAATTCCTGAATAGTTTGTATCGGGTCAGGAGAATTAAAGACAAAGTTACCAGCAACCAATACATCTGCTCCGGCACTTAACAACCGCTTTCCTGTATCCAGATTTACCCCACCGTCTACTTCGATTAAAGTATCCAATCCTTTTCTATCAATCATTTCTCTTAATCGGGCAGTCTTCTCTACGGAATGCTCAATAAACTTTTGTCCTCCAAAACCAGGATTTACACTCATCAGCAGTACCATATCCAAATCCTGTAAGATATCCTCAAGCAAACAAATCGGTGTATGAGGATTAAGAGTAACTCCGGCTTTCATTCCTGCCTCTTTTATAGCACCAACTGTACGATGCAAATGTAAACAAGCTTCATAATGCACATTCATCATGTAAGCTCCCGCATCAGCTACCTGCTGTATAAACTTCTGCGGCTCTACAATCATCAAATGTACATCCAAAGGTTTGTTACAAACTTTATTTACAGCTTCCAACACAGGGAAACCAAAAGAAATATTTGGAACAAATACTCCATCCATTACATCCATGTGAAGCCAATCTGCTTCACTCTTATTTATCATTTCAATCTCTTGTTGTAAATGTAAAAAATCACCTGACAACAAAGAGGGAGATATTTTATGCTTCATAATCTTGATTTGCCTTTGGTGCAAAGGTACATAAAAGAACATTCTATCAGAATAAAACTGTTTTATAAGTTTATTGGTTTAGAATTATTTTCCTTTAAATTCGGATAAATCTATATTATTTTCCTGGATCATCCGACGTATATTCTGCATGGCATACCGCATTCTTCCTAAAGCGGTATTTATACTTACCCCTGTATGAATAGCAATTTCTTTAAAACTCATATTCTGATAATACCTCATATTTATCACCTCTTCCTGTTTATCAGGAAGCTGTTGTATAAGTTTTCGGATATCCATGTATATTTGTTCTTCTATCAATAGATCTTCAATTGTTTTTTCACTAAACTTATAACTATTAAAAAGATCCTTATCGGTTTCATACTCATATAAAATACATTCTCCCCTTCCTTGTCTGTATTTATCTATAGCCAAATTATAAGCAATACGGATAATCCATGGTCTGAACTGTCCTTTCTCTTTATACCGTCCAATCCGAATGGTATTATAAGCCTTGAGAAAAGTTTCCTGTAAAAGATCATCCACTAAATCATTTTTGTTAATAATTGAAGAAATATGCAATGTGAGACATGTTTTATACCGAGAGAATAAAACATCAAATGCAAAGTTATCCCCTTTTAAATGTAGTGTAATAAGCCTTTCATCAGTTAAGTTCTGTAATTTTTTCATGCTAATTGGTTTATTTATGAGTTAAATATATATGTTGTACTCTCAACAAAGTCTTGGTTCTTGATTACAAATAAATACAACTATTTTATAAAAAACAACTACCATATGGTAGTTGTAAACAAAAAGAGAGGATTGATAAATCAATCCTCTCTTTCTCTTCTATATATTTTATGTTCCTCTTATCAGAACTTATATCCTAAGGTAAAAGCTATTTTATTCGTTCTTGTTTTCATGTTGGCACCATCAGAATGAATGGTCTGTCTATACGTATCGTCGTCAAACTCAGCATATACATTCGGGAATGCATATACTCTTTCTGAATGCTGACGATAAACATACGCTACATCGGCATAAAAGTTAGGAGTAAAACGGTAACCCAAACCAACAGAAAAAGAACCTGTTCCTTTATCTACTGTATAATGAGGGATTGTGCCAGCAACCAACACTTCTTCATAACCATTCCGATAATTATCTGTTACATTCGGACTTCTCCAATAACCACCTGCTCTTAAAGCAAATTGTGGGGTAACTTTCACCTCTGCTCCTAATTTAATAAGATGTGTATTCTTAAAGAAATTCTTAGCAGCATACGTTACATCTGCATAATCGACACCATAATCATCCTTTAAACGAGTATTCTTATAATTAGTAAATTCGTAATCAACACTTACTAAAGCTGACTGACCAATAATACCGGCTACACTGAATATCCATTTATCCGGTGTTCTGAATTTATAGTCGTTATAACTATTATTTGGGGTATGATCAAACAATTCTTCCTCATCTACACCATCCACATACGAACCTGCTTCACCATAAAAATAATCAGTCATATTATACCAGGTTGGCGAATTATAGGCAACTCCTAACCGCAAGTAATCAGTAGCTCTTACAATAGCTCCTAAATTAAAGGCATATCCAGTTCCATCTGTTGATAACGCATTATCTAAATATAAATAATCTTTCGCACCAAACCATTCATCATAGGTAGACTCCATACGGTAGCGCATATCTGTAACAGCAAAAGTAGCACCTAAGAAAACCGTATTAGATATATTAGTTGCAAACGAGAAATTATATTGATCTATTCCTCCTCTTTCCCTTACCTGTAAATCCGATCCAGACGGATTTGTAAAATCAGCAGCATACTCTTGTGGATTAGTAGAAGGTATACCACTAAAAAGGTACGCATTCCATCCTAACACAGACAACCAATCACCATTATTATAACGTCGGTCACCTTCCAGACTTCCTTCGCTAATTCCATAAGAAATGTCTGCTATATATTCTGCTAATGAAGTGGATTGTCTACCTGTCATACGATACTGACGGTGGAAATTTTTTAGTCGGTTATAAGAGAAGCCTACTTGCCACCCCACTAACCCTTCTGTGTTTCCTGTAGGGAAATATCCTACATAGCCAAAATTATCTAAACTGAAATTGGTTTTCTTCCCATCTGCATCTGTCCCGTTAAATTGAGATTTAGAATTCATTATATTGGGTCCAAAGGTGATAACCATTTCCGAACTCCGGTAAATACCTAAACCTGCCGGATTAGAACTCATCGCTGAGATATCACCACCTAATGCACCAAAAGCACCACCCATTCCTAAATAACGTGCTGTTCCGTTCACGTCTGTCTGGGATAATTTCAACGCATCT
>Ga0192245_10524_pt1 | contig 16127 bp, 10 predicted proteins | sample Koala_Koa27_M3_FD_131238 | JGI IMG/M metagenome (GOLD analysis project Ga0192245, IMG submission 131238) | Enriched cells from koala feces incubated with labeled cellulose particles, San Francisco Zoo, California, United States - Koala_Koa2-7_M3 ...
TGAAGAGGATGTTTTTTCCTCCTGCCTTTTCCAACTGCTTCAGTGCTTCGGGCAGGCTTTCGTTCTTTAGCTGTAGTGAGAATTTCTTGATGGCGGTCTGCGCCTGCAAAGGGGAAAGGGCAAAAAATAAACCGTATCCCATCAGTAACCAGCTGATTGCTGTCCAAGTAAAACCAAACTGTCGTATCATACTTCTGTTTTAATGATTTTACTTATACTACAATCAAGGTGTCTGATCGGGTACGGTTGATCCGTTTTATTTTTCGATGTTTATTTCAACTTCTTCTGATACTCTCCCGAACGGAGGATTTCCAATGCTTTCTGCACACTTTCGTTCGTCGTATTCATGACGCGGAAATACTCGTTCATATCCCAGAGGTCGCGGGCTATCAGTGCTTTGAGCTGTGTCTTGATCAGCGGAAGTGCCTTCTGATACTGCTCTTCGTTAAACTTCACCCCTTCTTTCTCACCCATTTCGCGGAGGGTGGCGAGCATATCGTCGTCGATAACAAACTTTTCGTTGAAGCTGTCGAACTTCTTATATTTATCGGCCAGTTCCTTGCGGTGGTCTTCGATGAATTTCATCGTGAATTTGATGATGACTCCTTTGCCGACCAGTTTCCGGTGATAGTCCGTGTAGAGTGTCGTATCAATCGGAACGAAGTAGTCCGGCATGATGCCGCCTCCGCCGTAGACGGTACGTTTCAGTTTCTTGGTTTGCACTTTCAGCGAGTCGGGGAAGTGGATGCTGTCGGCATTCATCAGTTCTCCGTGGTTGAAGCGGTCTATCAGGTCTTTGTTGTAATCGGTCGAGCTGTCATAAGGCTTTTGGATGCAACGACCGGCAGGGGTGTAGTACCGTGCAATGGTCAGTCGGATCATGGAGCCGTCCGGCAGGTCGATGGGACGTTGCACCAGTCCTTTGCCGAAAGAACGGCGACCTACGATGATACCTCTGTCCCAGTCCTGCACTGCGCCGCTCACGATTTCGCTGGCGGAAGCGGTGTATTCGTCTACCAATACGATGAGGCGGCCGTCACGGAACTCTCCGTTTCCTTTGGCGAAGAACTCGCTGCGCTGTGCGGTCCGGCCTTCGGTGTAAACAATCAGTTCCTTCTGTCCGAGGAATTCGTTGGCAAGGTCGATGGCGGCGTTCAGATATCCTCCGCCGTTGCCTTGCAGGTCGAGGATGAGGTCTTTCATGCCTTGCTTTTGCAGGTCTTTCATTGCTTTCTTAAATTCTTCGGCGGTGGTTGCGCCAAATCGGTTGATGCGGATGTATCCGATCTTTGGCTGAATCATGTAGGAAGCGTCGAGACTCAGGATAGGTATCTTATCTCTTTTCACGGTGAACACGAGCGGGTCTTGTACTCCACGGCGGACGATGGTCAGGTTGACTTTCGAACCTTTCGGGCCACGCAGGCGCTTCATGATATCTTCCGTGCTCATTTTTACTCCTGCGATGGCGGAGTCGTTGACGGCAATGATGCGGTCGCCGGCAAGGATGCCCACTTTCTCGGAGGGGCCGTTGCTGACGGGTTGTACGACGAGCAGGGTGTCCTCGATCATCTGGAACTGTACGCCGATACCTTCGAAGTTGCCTTGAAGCGGTTCGTTCATCTTCTTCACTTCTTCGGCATCCGAGTAAGTGGAGTGCGGGTCGAGCTGTGCCAGCATCTTGATGATAGCTTCTTCTACCAGTTTGTCTTCATCTACTTTGTCTACGTAGAAGTTGGAAATCGCGAATTCCGCCATTTGGAGTTTGCGCATGGCGGCAGAGCCGAAACTTTGGGCCTGTGCAGCAGACGTTGCCAACAGACAAACCAGGAGGGCGTATACTTTAATCTTCTTCATCATCATTAATTATTATTTCAAGTTTCGCAAGTTACCTTTGCGTTATCCAAACTATCTTCATTCCCCTGAGGCTGACTTTAAAGTCGATACTATCTTCATTCTCCTCCTTCGGGAAGGAGGAGTACCCGTAGGGGGAGGTGGTAGGTGGATACATAACTCTGTTATTTACAATAAAATAGGAATACACATCATTTTTCCTATCACCTCGGTCTTCGACCACTCCTCCTTCCCGAAGGAGGAGATTTAAGATACTGCCGACTTTTTAGTCAGCCTCAATAGAGATACTACCGACTTTCAATTTATCTCCATTCCTTCGGGGATAAACTGGCTGATATCTTTGTTGTAAGTCAGCAGCTCGCGTACAATCGTTGAGCTGACGCAGGTCAGTTCCGGTTCTGTGAAGAGCAGGATGGTTTCGATGCCCGCCAGTTTACGGTTGATGTCCGCGATTGTTTCTTCGTACTCGAAATCCTTGACCGTGCGGATACCGCGAACGATGAATTGTGCTTCTACCTGTTGGGCAAAGTCTATCGTCAGACAGTCGTAAGACATCACTTTGATGCGGGGATTGTCCTTGTAGAGATTCCGGATCATTTCTTCTCTTTTCTCGATGGGGAAATAGGTATTCTTGTTTTCATTGATACCGATCCCGATGATCACCTCGTCCATAAAGGTGAGTGCACGTTCCACTACCGAATAATGACCGATGGTGAAGGGGTCGAATGTACCCGGAAATATTGCTTTTCTCATGATGCCAAGTCTTCTTCTATAACCAGATTGTCTATAATAAAGTTCTGTCGTTCCATTGTATTCTTGCCCATGTAGAACTCCAGCAGTTCTTTTACGGCATCTGTCTTACGCAATGTCACTTGTTCCAGGCGCATATCCTTGCCGATAAAGTGCTTGAATTCGTCCGGTGATATCTCTCCCAGTCCTTTGAATCGGGTGATTTCCGGGTTGGGGCTTAGTTCGTTGATGGCGTTCACCCGTTCGTCCTCGCTGTAGCAGTACACCGTTTTCTTCTTGTTGCGCACGCGGAATAACGGCGTTTGAAGAATATATACGTGACCTTTCTTGATGAGGTCGGGGAAGAATTGCAGGAAGAACGTGATAAGCAGCAGACGGATGTGCATACCGTCCACATCGGCATCGGTGGCAACGATCACTTTGTTGTAACGGAGTCCTTCTATGCCATCTTCTATATTTAACGCAGCTTGCAGCAGGTTGAACTCTTCGTTTTCGTAGACTACCTTTTTCGTCAGTCCGAACGAGTTCAGCGGTTTACCGCGAAGGCTGAATACTGCCTGAGTGTTTACGTCACGGCTTTTGGTGATGGAACCGCTCGCCGAGTCTCCCTCGGTGATGAAGATGCAGGAGTCTTCTTCCATTCCTTTCCCTTTCGGGTCGTTGAGGTGGATGCGGCAGTCGCGCAACTTGCGGTTGTGCAGGTTGGCCTTCTTGGCACGTTCGCGTGCCAGCTTCGTGACGCCTGCGATGGCTTTCCGTTCCTTTTCCGATTCCTGTATCTTTTGCTGCATTACTTCCGCTACGTCCGCGTTTTTGTGCAGGAAGTTGTCTACTTCCAACTTGATGAAGTCGCCTACGTATTTGTTGACTGTCACGCCGCCGGGAGTCATGTTGGTAGATCCCAGTTTCGTTTTGGTCTGGCTTTCGAAGATCGGCTCTTCCACATTGACGGCGATGGCGGCAACCAGTCCGTTACGGATGTCGGTATAGTCCATGTTCTTGTTGAAGAACTCTTTGATGGTACGGGCGATATGTTCTTTGAAAACACTCTGATGGGTACCCCCCTGTGTGGTGTGCTGACCGTTGACGAAGGAGTAATATTCTTCTCCGTACTGTCCGGTGTGAGTGAAGGCGATTTCGATGTCTTCTCCTTTCAGGTGGACGATGGGATAGAGGCCGGTTGCCGTCATGTTGTCGTTCAGCAGGTCTACCAGACCGTTGCGCGACAGGATGCGGTGACCGTTGTAAATGATGGCGAGTCCCGTGTTGAGGTACGTATAGTTACGCAACATGGTCTCGATAAATTCGGGCTTGAAGCAGTAGTTGACGAACAGCGTATTGTCCGGTTCGAAGAAGATAAAGGTTCCGTTGTCCTCTTCGGTGTCCTGCGTCACGTCGGTCTGCAGGTTTCCTTTGGAGAATGTGGCGATACGCACTTTACCGTCACGGTAACTGCGTACTTCAAAACGAGAGCTCAATGCGTTGACGGCTTTCACACCGACACCGTTCAGTCCGACGCTTTTCTTAAATGCCTTGCTGTCGTATTTACCACCCGTGTTCAGTACGCTTACGGCTTCTACCAGCTTTCCCTGCGGGATGCCTCGTCCGTAGTCGCGTACGCTGACGCGGAGGTTCTCTTCAACGGTAATTTCGATTTTCTTACCGGCTTGCATTTTGAACTCGTCGATACTATTGTCAATGACTTCTTTGAGGAGGACATAGATTCCGTCTTCGGCGTGCGCGCCATCGCCCAGCCTACCGATGTACATACCGGGGCGTGTGCGCACATGTTCCATGTCGCTCAGGTGGCGGATGTTGTCGTCAGTGTACTCTACTGCATTGTTGTTGTCTACAGATATCAATTCGTTCTCTTCCATAGCTGTTATTTAATCTCTTTGGTGAACGCACGGCGGCGCTTATGTTGCTTAGTCTCAAAGTAATCCCATTGTGCCTGAACTTTTCCGTTCAGTTCCAGTTCGGGGTTGCTTTCCGCAAAGATAAAACCTAATTTTTGATAAACCGGAATTAAATCGGAAAATAACAAAGCGTTAACACCTTTATTCTGGTACTCCGGTTTGACTGCTACAAGCAGCAGGTCAAGCATTTTGGCACGGCGTTTCATGAACAGTGCTTTCAGCAGATAGAACCATCCTAGAGGGAGCAGACGGCCGTGTGACTTTTGCAGGGCCTCGGCAAGAGACGGCATGGAGATGCCTACGCATACCAGCTTGTCGTCGGCGTCGGTAATGAGGGTAACCATCCGTAAGTCGAGAATCGGGAGATACATCTTTACGTACTGGTTGATTTGCCGTTGCGTCAGCGGGGAGTAGCCGTAGAGCGGGCTGTATGCTTCGTTCATCAGTTCGAAGATTTCCTGTCCGTAGTCTTTGGCTATTTTTCTTCCGGAGGTGTATTTCTTTATCTTCAGGTTGTATTTTCGTTGAATCAGTTCGGAGATACGCTTGTGCTTGTCGGGGATGGCATCGGGGATGTAGATTTTGTATTCCACCCAGTCGGCGTCTTTCTCGAAACCGAGTCTCTCCATGTGTACGGGGTAATACGGGTGGTTGTAGATAGTAGCCATTGTGCTGAGCTGGTCGAATCCTTCGATCAGCATTCCTTCCGCATCGAAATCGGTGAATCCCAGAGGACCTGTGATGTGAGTCATGCCGCGCTCTTTTCCCCAGTCTTCGACGGTCTTGATGAGTGCGGATGATACTTCGGGGTCATCAATGAAATCTATCCATCCGAAACGGACGTTCTTGCATTCCCACTTTTCGTTGGCGCGGTTATTGATGATAGCGGCCACACGACCTACGATTTTGTCGTCCCGGTATGCCAGGAAGTAATCTGCTTCACAGAACTCGAATGCCGCATTCTTCTTTTTGTTGAATGTGTTGAGCATATCGTCGTAAAGGTCGGGCACGGAATATGGATTGCCCTTATACATCCTGTAATTAAAGCGAATAAACTTCTTAAGTTCTCTCTTTGTAGAGACTTTCTTGATTGTAATAGCCATATCTCGTATTTATGATTGAGGGGCAAAGATACGTGATAATCTTTAAATTACAACGCTGCGGGTGGAGAAAACTGCGTGAGGCGGGATGTACTTTATTCTTCTGCCGCTTTTGACGACAGGCAATAAACATTACCCGCAAAGTCGCAAACAATCATCCTGTTTCCCGATACGGCTATCGTTGAGAAAACTGGTGCTCCGAAGTACAACTTGTCTTTGATAATCCCTGTTGACTGGTCGATGGCGTATAAATATCCGTCGGAAGCTCCGATATAGACCATTCCTTGTGAAGATACAGGGCTTGTTTCTACTGCTGCCTGTGGCGTAGAAGAATAAGGAGCAGTGTATACAAGAGAAGGTAAAGTCTCGGCTCTCCATTTGATGAAAAGAGTCGGTTTGTCGAGAGCGAAGATTCCACGGTCTGCGCTGCCGAAGATAATCTCATGTTCGGTGACAAGCGGGGTAGATGTCACGTCCAGGTTGGCGGACAGTTCCTTTTGCTGGAGTACTTTACCGGTTTGAGGTTCTATCAGGAAAAAACTTTTGGAGGAGATGATCCATAATTTTCCGTCTTTGTAGACCGGAGAGGCACCTCGGTTGCCGAGTCCGTTGTCGGAGAGCTTCCAGAGTTGTTTGCCTGTGTGGATGTCGTTGCCATATAGTCCTCCCCATTGGGTACCACTGATTAGTACGTCTCCGGCAATGGTTAACGTGGTGGTCGAGCCTTCCCGTTGTTTCCAGTCCGTGTTGGTCCATATCACTTTTCCTGTTTTCAGGTCGTAGGCTGAAAGTCCGGCGCCGATTCCGGCATAAACGATTCCTTTGTCAATTGTCAGTCCTTCGGTCAGATAGGGATAGTTCTTTAAGTTGATGTATTGTTGCCACAGTGGTTTTCCGGATGCTGCGTCGAGGGCGTACAGATTGCAGGAGGCATCCTGGGCTACAACGATTCCATTTTCGCAGGCAATGGTATTCTTTACCGAGTTTTCCGTGCGGAACTTCCATAGTTGTTTGCCGGAATGGAAGTCGAATGCACAAATATAGGTGTTGAGCGATGTATTATCATCGGTGGTAGCAATGAATACTTTTTGTCCTGCGATGAGGGGGGGATGTCATGAAGATGTTACTTCCTGTGTTTACTGTCCATTGTAGTTGCAGGGGGAGTTTGATTTGGGAGTCATTTATTCCACCGGAGTGACTTGCGTTCTGAAGTAGGGTATTCCAGTCCTTCCCTGCGATAGCGGTCGATTTGAAATCTTTCTGATAAAGGAACTGGCTGGTGGCAGTCGCTTCCTTTCCGTCGTTGAAGGATGAAGTCACTGTCAGGTTCAGTTTCTTTCCGTTTTCGTTAGCGGGTATTTGAATGTTTCCGCTCCAATTCCAGTCGGTGAGGGGCGACAGGTTGCCTTTGGCTATTTTCCGGTTGTCTTCCGGATTGCTCAGCACATAAGACACGGACGATGTTTTTGCCTGTGAGTTATAGGTGTTGACGGAGACCGGAAGCTGATTGCCGGTTTCCGGATGTATGGGGGCTGCTTGATTCTTCATTGGAGAAACAATCGCGATTTGCGGTTCGATGAAAGTATAACGCAGTTGTGTTGTGAGGTGATCGTTGGCATCTATCTTTATGTCTCTGAAAGAAGAAGGGGAGTGATCGATACCTCCTTTGTCCAGTGTGCCGGTGCAGATGGTATAAATGCCTTTCTGATTGCGGACGTAGTTGTAGTGCATATGTCCGTAAATTTGTGCTTTCGTGTTGAAGGTACGAAAGTCGAGGATATCCTTTTTGTCTGCCTTGAATACGAAGTTATCGCCGGGAGTAAACAGGTCGTGGTTAAAAAGAACAAGCGCCTGATCTTTCTTCATCAGGGCGAGGTCATTCTTCAGCCAGTTGTATACATCCCTTTGCGTGTAATCGGTCGGGTTGTCTCCGTGGTCGATGGGAGTAACGACATAATGCACGTTGCCGACATCGAACGAATACCATGTCGGGCCATAAATCGATTCATAAAGTTCTTCGCCGTAGTTGCCTTTCACCAGGTCGTGGTTGCCTATGCAGTAATAGACAGGGCAGTCCATTGTTTGTGCATTCACAATTTGATTGTGCACTGTGAGTCCCGGTTCGTAGCAGATGTCTCCGGTATGAATCAGAAAAGCCGGTTGTTCGTTCTTTATGTATTGTTGTAAGTCGGTGACCCAACGCCCCACTCCTCCGGTCACTTCCGTGTCGGTGATATGGATAAAGGAGTGTTCTCTGGTCTTGGTCCGTTCGCTTTCGGTCACTATAAAATCATAGCTTTTTCTGTCTTCCTTGACAGGGAGGTAGAATTGTTGTGTCTCGAATCTGGCAGGTGTAGTAATACTGATAAATCGGGTTTTCTTGAATCCCGATAGTGAGAACCGGCCTTTTTTATCTGTTTTTACTACGTTCATTCCGTCTGTTACCATCACTCCCGCCAGCGGTTTGTCTCCTTTGTCGAATGTGCCCGATTGATTGGTGTCGACATAGACGGTTCCTTTAAATTGTGCGCACAACGGAAGATATAGTAAAAATGACAAGAGTATTACGGATAGTCTTTTCATGGTCGGTTCTCTGTTTTATTAGGCACGGATGACACGGATTAACGCGGTTTTTAATTGACCGATCTCTTAAATCCGTGAAATCCGTGTCATCCGTGCCTAAATTTATGATATAAATTAATTATGCTGATACTTATCGTATTTGTTTCATCTCTTCGTTGTATCTCGCTTCCTCCTTACACAAAGGCTTGTACCAGGTTTTTCTGAGTATGAGCGTGGTAATCAGAAGCAAAGCGATGGAACTCCAGAGTCCTAACTGTTCGCGGACAACGAGGTACATTGGAATGATGGTAAGTGTACATTGCCAGATGATTCCTATCGCTACATTGAAGGCATCTCTTTTGAAGTTTTTATTCGCCTGGATATGCGGATAACGGGCGATTGCTTTCTCCTGAATCGGCTTCCAGCATCCCCACGGGCGTACATTGACATAGAAGTTGATCAGAGTCTCTTCATCTGTAGCTGGAGCACTGTAAGTCCCGATGATACATCCGATCAGAGAGACGCCGAACAGTACGGGGAAGAAATAAAGTACCCATGCGTCCGGAACGGTAAATTTCATCACAATAGCTGCCACTACTCCGGCAGTCATTCCCCAGAAGTAACCTTCACCGTTAAAACGCCACCAATGCCATTTCAGTACGTTGGCTGCGATGTATCCTCCGAACAGTGCGCCTACAATCCACTGGAAGATTTCATTGATATCTTTCAGGAAGAATCCGATGACAGTGCTCACCACCACTACTGCAACGGAAATGACATAACTGCTGCGTATCTGAGTTTTCACGCTCGCTTTCGGGTTGATGTATTTCAGATAAATATCATTTACGATATATGCAGGGGCTGCATTGACGGTAGAAGCAAAGGTCGACATGAAAGCTGCCAGTAGTCCTGCCAATAATAATCCTGCAAGTCCTGCCGGAACATATCGTGTGATCAGATGGGGAAGAATCGTCTCAAAGTCCGTGCGGGTCACTTCCATCTGTGTCAGTCCGCCGTCTTCCTTGAAGAAATAGATGGCAAGTAATGCAAATCCCATAATCATCAGATAACGGGGAATTAACAGCACTACGGATACGGAACCGCTCATCATCGCCGCTTCTTTGGGAGACTTGCAGGACAGAATTTTCTGCATATCATAATTGGGCGCAGGCCCTGCCATACTCATGAAGATGCCTTTGAGCAACGCCATCATGACAAAGATGCCTATCAGACTGTAAGGTTCGTTTGCTATTCGTTCGGTCAGCAAACTCATCCTGCTGCTCCAGTCAATATCGAGCGTCCATCCGAAGAAAGGGGAATCCCATCCGGCAGGTACAAAGGAGTGTATCATATCCGGCGCCACCATCTGCATACCGATCACTACGATAACGATGCCTGCCACCGTCATGATAAGGAACTGTACGACATCTGTCCATACGATGCTCAGCATTCCCCCCAACATGACGTAGAAGGTGGCGATAGCTGTGAAGAAGATGCCATATACATGCGGAACATACTCCGGTGATACCGTGAAAGGAATGTAGGGTGAAATGACTTCCCAGGGAATAAAGATTTCCATGAACTTGCCTATTCCTATGAATCCGTAACTCAGAAATCCGAGTACGCTTAATAACGCAAATACGACAACGATGGTATGAGAGAGTGTCGCTCCCTTGCCTTTACCGAAGCGGGTTTTGATCCATTCGGCTCCGGTGAGCACATTGGAACGCCGCAACCACACCGACAGATAAACCATGAGGAATATCTGATTGAATACCGGCCACAGCCAGGGAATCCAGAGACTTTTGAATCCGTAGGCAAATGCCCAGTAAACCATTAGCATCGTACCGGTGATGTCGAACATTCCGGATGCATTGGACAGGCCAAGCATATAGAAGGGCAGTGATTTGCCTCCCAGGAAGTAGGAGTCCATATTTTGTGCGGCTCGCTTCTTCAGTATGAGTCCGATGACAATCATGGCAATGAGGTAGGCGCAGATGATCAGAAGATCGGATGTGTGTAATTTCATGTTGCTATTTTGATTAGGTTTTGTACATTAATAATCTATCAGGTACAAAAGTAGGTCGAATGTGGGGAAGAAACAAATATTATTTTAACTCATACTGATACTATTTATCTGACTTCTCAGGCTTTAATACCTGACACGTCAGGTGTTAATACTTGACGTGTCAGCTGTTAATACCCTGCAACTCAGATGTTAACATCCATCATGCAGAATGGAACATCCTGAAAGACAGATGATAATACTGCTTCCGGAACTATAATACAACGGCATTTTCCGACATCACGAGCTTATTGGCTTCTATGATATCGTATATGCTTTTCACGGAAGTCGTGGAACGGAGTTTGTCTTCCGGTGTATGCTGGCAGTAATCGATTAGTCGTTCGATCGTAGAAGTCGCTACGTGCATCCGTGTGTCGGAGGAAGCATAGTAGATGTATACCGTTCCGTCTTCATCCGCGATCCATCCGTTGGAAAACAAGACGTTGGATACATCTCCGGTTCTTTCTTCTCCCACAGGTGCCATGAAGTAACCTCCCGGCTGGGCGATTACTTTGCTGGGGTCATCTAAAGACGTCATATACAGATATAGGACATATCTGAGTCCGGCAGCACAGGCACGGACTCCGTGTGCCAGATGTAGCCATCCTTGGGGAGTCTTGATGGGATGAGGCCCTTCACCGTTTTTCACTTCTTTGATCGTGTGATAATGGCGCTGTTCTATGACGATTTCCTTCTTGACCACTGCATGAGTGATATCGTCTATCAATGCCCATGAAATGCCTCCACCGCTTCCGGCGTCGATAAATCCGTCTTGCGGACGGGTGTACAGCGCATACTTTCCGTCTACGAACTCTGGGTGCAGCACCACATTCCGTTGCTGGCTTTGGGAGACGAGGTTGGGCAGGCGTTCCCAGTTTTTAAGGTCCCTGCTGCGTATGATTCCTGCTGCTGCGATGGCCGAAGTGAGGTCTCCTGCGGGTGCGTCCGGATCTTTGCTTTCCGAGCAGAAGATACCGTATATCCATCCGTCCTCGTGTTTTGTCAGACGCATATCGTAGACGTTCGTTTCTTCCGGATATAAGTCCGGCAGTTGTACCGGATATTCCCAGAAGCGGAAATTGTCGATACCATTGGGACTTTCTGCGATGGCGAAGAATGATTTGCGGTCATGTCCTTCTACCCGTGCCATAACAAGATATTTCCCGTTGAATTTGATAGCGCCTGCATTGAATACGGCGCTAATGCCGAAACGTTCCATCAGATAGGGATTTGTTTCCGGATTGAAGTCGTATCTCCACTCCAGCGGGGGGTGGTCTGCTGTCAGAATGGGATATTTGTATCGTTCAAAAACACCATTGCCGGGCAGTATCTTTTCATTTTCACGTGAGATGAGCTCATCATATTCTTTCGTGAGAATATGTAGTCTGTTATCATATCTATTCATATTAATTCTCAAATTATAAAGAGTCTATATACGATTCTTTTGCATTGCTTGACAAGATAAAAAGAGACTGGTTACAATACAGACAATACAAAGGATATACTGCGTTGCAAGAACAATCTCTTTTTATATTCGTCACTTTAAAAGCATGGGGGTACTTTCAAAAGATATGTGTCAAGTTTACAAATTATTGTTTGGTAATGAAATAAGAACGAACGGTATAGCCCGGTTCTATGAAGCTGACCCAATACCAGCCATCTTCTATTTTATCAATTCGGCAATCTTCTATAGGGTACTCTTTGCTTTTGTCTACTTTACCTTTTGCCACTTTATAGAGCATAGGTTTCGTTTTGGTACCGACACTCAGATCACCTGTGAATTCTACTGCGAAGCCAGTCGCTGAAGTGGTCGTTGCACTCTTTATAATCAACTGAGAGATATTGAATTCAGGAGAATAGATCGCTTCACCGGCTTTTGATGTAGAAAGAGACTGATAAGCGTAAGAACCAGCTATCAGATAACGGTACGAAGGATTCACCAGATAAGGATCGTCAATGGTATTAACATAAATATCAATAGATTGTCCCTCTTTATCACTGATAGTTATCGTTTTGTTATAGCGGTATCTTTTCAGTCCTTCGACAATAACTTCTGTCCCGTTTTCCGCCATTGAGCATTTCAGATAGGTGGCAGATCCATTACCTTTACAAGTATATTCGCCATTACCATCCAGAATCTTAATAGTGACAGGTTCATCAATTACCAGATAAGTAATATCTGCGCTATTGTCTACAACAAGTTTCCTGATCACTTTTACCGAGATATCAGCCGTTTTGTTATGTTTGTCTTTTACAGAAAGCGTGGTAGTACCCGGAGCGATGGAAGTAATATCTATTTTACCGTCTTCGCTGATTTTGGCGGTTGCAACAGACTCGTCGGAAGAAGTAATACTATATCCACCGTTTCCGGTATATACTTCGAGAGTTTTGGATTCTCCAAAGAACATAGTAGTAGAACTTGTTTTTATTACCAGTTCCTGTTCTTGATCTACAATGATTTTCACATTTGCTGATTTCTTTGTCCAGTCGGTAACAGTTAATGTCGCAGTGCCATATTCCAGGCCTGTCACAATTACTTCATTGCCCGAAATGACTGCTGTTGCTACTGTTGCGTCTGAACTGTTCACTTTGTAGCCGCCATTACCTTCGACGATACTGAAACTTCCTTCGGTTGTTTCATCCAGATTAATCGTTAAAGTCTCTGCATTTACAGTCAGATTTGCATAACTAGGTAGGTCTTCGTCACAGCCGGAGAATAGTCCGATGGCACAAAGTGCGATTCCTGCTAAGTATATTATATTTCTTTTCATGGTATTCTCTAATTTATAATTCATTATTCAGCTTCGTGGCCTTTTATTTTACCGGTCACAGTTACTACACTGTATTTAGGAACAGTAATGGCACGCAAACCGCTTGAAGACGGATTGATCTTTTTTTGTTGCCATTTCACATTTTCACTGGATGTATAAGTTCTCATATTTTGAAATTCTACTCCCTCGATCTCCACTAAAGTAGAGAAGGACTCCTTTTCAGAAGCGTTGACCAGAACGATGGTATAAGTATCGTCTTTTATATAAGCAGAAACCAATAACTCTTCCGGAAGCTTGTCGGCCTCTGAAGAAACAGCTTCTACATCCACACGTACAGCATCAGGTTCGATGTACTTAGTGTACTGTCCGAAAGTATAGTAGCGGGGTACTCTATAGTAGGTTGTACTAGGCAATGCCTCTTCCAGCTGTATCAGGTTTTCGCCCGTTGTGCTGCAAGGACGTGCACCTGCCCACCATACAAAGCCGCTTACATTACCATTTGCCATATAACTGTGGAAGGTTTTTGCCCACTTCATTGCATCCGGCCATGTTTCCTTACGGTCCTTATCATCACTGGTCTCTGTCTGCCAGATATGGAGATTATGCTTTTCCGCTTGTTCGAAAGGTGCGATGCTTGCATCTGTTGTGGAATAGCCGTGACCAGCAACAATCAAATTCGGGTCTGCCAATTCAGGATACTTTTCAAGGCTTGAATTAATATGTTTAGTAGCCCATGACCACCAGGCATTCTCGCCATATACCAGTTTCATATCACTATGTCCTCTCTTGTTCATCTCCGGACGAAGGTTTTCGAGTACGAACTTAGCCATTTGGTCTACGCTCCAAGAGCAGCTGGCCCATCCTCCCATACTGGATAGAACATCCGGTTCATTCCATCCGGACATCGCATAGATATCAATGCCCAATCCTTTTTCATACGCATCTACAAAATCCATCAGGTATTTTGCATAATCTTCGTAGTAATCTGCCTTCAAGTTTCCACCATTAAGTTTACCATTGCTTTTCCATACAACAGGGGGACACCAAACAGAAAAGAAGAACTTGACATCTTTAAATTTTTTGTTGATATGGTCAACCAGCCACATTTGTCCCAGTTGCGTCTGCTCTCCGCACTCTTCACCGTTGTAGTTACGCCAATAGTTATTGATCATAGAAGGATCATCGGGGCGTAACATGAAATTGCGGTCCATTTTGAATTCAATATCACCCGTTTCCGGATTACAATAAGAAGGGAATACTTCGCCACGGAAAATATTCAGGGCTAAACCTGATTTACCGAACAAGTCTTCCATCACCGCATCACGTTGCATGGTATTCCAAATACGGTGTGACCATCCACAGAACGCACAGCCGAAACCGTCAATCACTTGGTGTTTGTTCTCTTCTCCAATCTTCATCTTTATGACAGCGGTAGTGGTTGGTTCCGGCGCAATTCCGTCATCTTCAAAGTTTTCTTCTACAGAGTCCGGAATGTATACATCGCTGTGATCTAAACTTCCATCATCGCAAGAGTATCCTAAAAAGAGGAAAAGCGCTATAAATAATAATGAATATATCTTTTTCATAATTTTCTAATATAAATGGGTTTAAAGGTATTATCTCCACAGTTCAGTTTGTTCCATGGCATTGTTATTGTTTAACTCACCGGAAGGAATCGGATAATATCTGTATTTCTCTTGGAAATTATCTGCTCCCTGCTTTTCATTTGCGTTGAAGATTGTCTTGATCTCTTGAGTGGTATACCAACGTTTCAAGTCGTCAAAACGGTGTCCTTCACCGAAGAATTCAAGTAAGCACTGATGTTCGATTTCAGCCATTAAATCAGCTTGGGCAAAAGTCTTGTCTGCCAATCCGGCTCTTTTGCGAATGATCTTTAATGCTGTATTTGCACCATTGGCATCGTTTGTCATAGCACAGGCTTCGGCATACATCAACAGTACTTCTGAAAAACGCATAGCACGCAGATTGTTTGCTTTACCTTCCTTATGCCCCATATTATCGGCATTAGTCGCGTTCACAAAATATGCAGTGTACTTTTTCAGCAGAAACATACCGTCTCCCTGGCTGAATGTGGGAGCACCTCCGGTCATTTTACCACCGTTGCCATCCCAGAGATCTTCCATCGAACGGTTGCCGCCATACCATTTTTCATTCTTAACAACGTCATTCATAGATTCCGGATTAAAGAATAAACTTGCGTACATACGTTTGTCAAACTTTGTATCCGATCCGGCAGGACGTTCTTCTTTCACAAACTGGCCGACAGCGAAACTGGAAGGCATCAATTTAGCCCAACCACCGCCGGCAACCGGACCTACAAACTGGGGAAGAGAGTTACCGAGGCTGATGCCACTTTCGTTACCCCATGTCAATTCACCATCACTACTATATTGCAATTCGAATACAGATTCTTCATTGTTCTCTTTTGCTGTAGTAAAGTTTTCAGCGAAGTTCTCTATCAGGTTGTAACGTCCCGGATAGTAAGGAGCGTTCATCAATAATTGCAGTTGTGCTTTTGCTTCAGGATACTTGTGCTGGTACAGATATACTTTGGCAAGCATAGCGATGGCGGCCCCTTTCTCAATGCGACCTTTTTCATCACCGGAACGGGTCACAGGAAGGTTACAGCTGATAGCATCTTTCAAATCATCTTCTGCCTGTTTCCAAAGCTGTTCTTCCTTGGCGGCGGGTTTGTTGCTTTCGTCTTCGTTGGATGGAACCACACGCAGAGGAACTTCTTTATAGTTGTGTACTAACAGGAAGTATTGGAAGCCTCTCAGAAAGAGAGCTTCTCCTTTAATGGTGGAACGGTCTTCCTCACTAATCCCTGTTGCCGGAACCAAATCAATATTCTTCAGTACCAGATTGGCACGCTGAATACCTGCATAGAGTGCTCCGTATGGATCATTTCCTGTTGTACTGGAGTTTTGGAATGTAGCGATGGCCCACATGGAAGCCTCTTCATTCAGAATCGTAAAGATATCGTCGCCGCGGCTGTTCAGATTCAACCATCCGTCGAATGCACCGTAATAACCGTTCATTTGATATTTAATCGGTGAGTAGGCGGCAGCAAGACCGCTCTCTGCATCAG
>Ga0192245_10537_pt1 | contig 15894 bp, 16 predicted proteins | sample Koala_Koa27_M3_FD_131238 | JGI IMG/M metagenome (GOLD analysis project Ga0192245, IMG submission 131238) | Enriched cells from koala feces incubated with labeled cellulose particles, San Francisco Zoo, California, United States - Koala_Koa2-7_M3 ...
CCGCGCTCGCGGGCAGGAAGCCCCTGATCGTCTGCTTCTCTTGGAGCGGCAACACACGTGAAGCGGCGAATCAGATACGCCAGCTGACTGGCGGCGACATCTTTGAGATCGAGACGGTGAACGCCTATCCGAAGGAGTACCGCGCGACGACGGAACAGGCGAAGCGGGAGCTTAACGACAACGCGCGCCCCGCGCTTAAGGTCTCGAAACTGCCGGACCTCGGCTCCTACGACACGGTCATCGTCGCCCATCCTAACTGGTGGGGAACGATGCCGACTCCCGTGATGACGCTGCTTGAGGCGAACGACCTCTCCGGCAAGAAGATCGCGGAGCTGGTTACGCACGAGGGAAGCGGCGTCGGCCGCAGCGGCGGCGACCTGAAATGGCTCTGCCCTAAGTCGGATATACTTGACCCGACGGCGATCCGCGGCGGCAGTGTGAAAAACGCGCAGCGTGATATCGAGAACTGGCTGAGGGAGATCGGGATACTTAAATAGGCCGCTCATCATGGGCGCCGCGGTTGACAATACGACGCCCGGCGGTGGTACTATATAATGGACATTTTTATGGAAGGAACGGATAAAAGATGAAAAAACTGGGCTTTGGATTTATGCGCCTTCCGCTGACCGATAAGGACGACGTTAGGAGCATCGACAAAGAGATGCTGAAGAAGATGGTGGATGTCTTCCTCGAGAGGGGCTTCACCTATTTTGACACCGCCTATATGTACCACGACTATACGAGCGAAGCGGCGCTGCGTGAGGTGCTTGTGGAGCGCCATCCGCGCGAAGCCTTCACGGTGGCGACGAAGATGCCGCTGATGGCCCTCGAGAATGAGGGAGACCAGGAGCGGATATTCGGCGAGCAGCTTAAGAATTGCGGTGTGGACTATTTCGACTACTATCTTCTGCACAATATCAACGTTCAAAATTACGAGAAGGTGAAGCGATTCGACAGCTTCGCCTTCATAAAAAAGATGAAGGAGCAGGGACTGATAAAACATATCGGCTTCTCCTACCACGACGACGCCGAACTGCTGGAACGCGTGCTCACAGAGCATCCCGAGACGGAGTTCGTCCAGCTCCAGCTCAACTACCTCGACTGGGACAACGAGAGCATCCAGTCGCGTAAATGTTATGAGACCGCCCGCAGGCATGGGAAGCCCGTCGTCGTGATGGAGCCCGTAAAGGGCGGCGCGCTCGCGGAGATTCCGGAGAATGTGGAGGCGATCTTTAAAGGCTGCGCCCCAGAGATGTCCGCCGCCTCCTGGGCGGTGCGTTTCGCGGCGGGGCTGGAGGGCGTCATGGTGGTGCTCAGCGGCATGTCCGATATGGCGCAGCTTCTTGACAATGTCGGCTATATGGAAGACTTCAAGCCGCTCTCGCCGGATGAAGAGGCGATACTTGAGAGCGCGAAGAAGACCATTGCCGAGTCCAAGGCAATACAGTGCACCGCCTGCCGCTACTGTGTCGAGGGCTGTCCGATGGGCATCCCGATACCGGAATATTTCGCGCTCTATAACGCCGAGAAACAGTCGAAGGCGGGGATATTCTCCACACAGGGTGTCTATTACGCGAATATCACCAAGACGCGCCGCAAGGCCTCTGAGTGCGTGGAGTGCGGACAGTGTGAACAGGCCTGCCCGCAGCATATAAAGATAATCGACGGCCTTAAAGAGGTAGCCGGTGTATTCGAGAAAGAGGCCGCCGAATAGCGGCCCTTTTTTCTTCGCCGCACGGGAAAAATATCCGTGGCATCCGTGGTTTATCAAAGCGGAAAAAATAGAGCCGTGCCCCGACAGAGGGGCGGAAAGCGACGAGCGCATGAGAAATATAGTTGTAAAGACTGAAAGGCTCCGTGTCGTTTGTGCCGGAGCCGAGGAGTTTCGCGCGCTTTATGATGAGAAGAGCGACGGCGGCATGAAACAGGCTTACGGAGAAATGCTGGAAGCGATGCGAAAATTGCCGGGACGTGAAGAGTGGGGCTCTTATTGGAAGATATGCCTTGCCTCCGGCGCGCAGGTGGGCGGGCTGTGCTTCAAAGGCGCTCCCGGCGCGGAGGGAAGCGTCGAAATCGGTTACGGCATCGACGAGGCGCACCGGGGTAACGGCTACGCCACGGAGGCCGTTAGGGGCGTTATAAAGTGGGCCTCGGAACAGGACGGCGTGCGCTGTGTGACCGCGCAGACTGACGAGGATAACGACGCCTCCCGTAAGGTGCTGCTTAACAGCGGATTTTTGCGGAGCGGCCGCGGGGACGAAGGGCCGCTCTATAAGATAGTTTTTGTAAGTCCACGGTGACGGCGCAGAAAAATAAAACCGCCTCCGCGAAAGGCTGTCTTTCCGCGGAGGCGGCGCGGTCGTTTAGCTTCCGGCGAAGAGGGCTTAAACCTCCGCCTCGATAAAGATCGTCTTTTTATCGATCTTTTTCTTAAAATTCTCGTCCCAGTCCTCTTTCGCGACGTCCTCCACCGATACGGAGATCACCTTTCTGTCGACGCCGAGCGCCTCCTCTACGGCATCCTGGAGCTTCTTCGCGAGGGCCATCTTCTTTTCGTCGTTCCTTCCGGGATACATCATTACTGCGATATGCGGCATATTAAAAAACCTCCTCAGATTTATTCCGGTACCCTATGCCACAATACTACATCCCGCCGTTCAAATACTCAATCCTGAAATATTCCAGACGGCCTTTGAAGCGGCCCCGCATCCGTCATCTGGCGGCGCGCCTTGCCACGCGGAGCAGGCGGAGGCGGGAGACAAATCCCCGGCCGGCGGGGCAGAATTTCCTGATCGTGCGCAGGTAGACCGGCACCAACAGTGAGGCCGCGCCGATCCAGGCGAGCGGCGTGGCAAAGCAGATGCCGCGGTATCCGAAGAGCGAGGCGAACCAGAACGCCGCCGTGACGCGCATCACCAGCTCAATGGCGCAGGCGGCGAAGGGCGTCTTGGCGTCGTCCATACTTTGCAGCGCCGCGCGTAAAATGACGAGCACCCCCAGTATCAGGTAGAAGGGAACCACCACCAGCAGGTAATCGTTTGAATAGCCGATGACCGCTTTGCCGGGATTCTCGACAAATAACGGTACGACGCGTTCGCGGCAGACTATCATCAGCGCCCCCATTAAAATGTTGGCCGCCGCGAGCTGCATCAGGCAGGCGCGGACGCCGGCCCTTATACGGCGGAAGAACCGCGCGCCGTAGTTCTGCGCCACATAGCCCGATATCGCGATGCCGAAGGCCGTATTCACGAGTACCGAGAGCTGGTCCACCTTCGTCGCCGCCGTGAAGCCGGCGATCGCCTCGGGGCCGAGGCCGTTGACCGCCGCCTGCATCGCGATGAGGCCGATGCACATGACGGAAAACTGAAGCCCCATCGGCAGGCCGACCGCGAGATGGCTCTTGAAGGCGGAGCGTGCCGAATGCCAGTCGGCGGTAGTCAGGCGCATAACTTCGAAGTTCTTCACGGCGAAAACGGTGCAGAATAGGGCCGATATCAGCTGTGAAAGCACCGTTGCCCAGGCCGCGCCCGCCGTACCCATGCCCAGCGGGACGATGAAGATGATATCCAGCGCGATGTTGAGCAGCGAGGAAAATATCAGCAGATAGAGCAGCGTCTTGCTGTCGCCGAGAGCGCGCATCATATTCGAGATGACATTGTAGAATACCGTGGCTCCAGTCCCCAGGAGGACTACGAACATATAATCATAGGCCATGCCGTATATGCGCTCCGGCATATTCAGACAGCGCAGTATCGGGTGTGATAGCAGGCAGGCGGCTGGCGTCACCGCGAGCGTGAAAAAGAGCGACAGCAGCGACGCGGCGGCGACGCTGCGGCGCATGCCGGCGGCGTCCTTCGCGCCGAATCGCTGCCCAAGGCATATTCCGAAGCCGCCGGTGAAACCCTGCACGAAGCAGAGGATGAAATATATTATGACGCCGGTCGCGCCGACGGCGGCCAGCGCGTCGGCCCCCATCGTGCGGCCGACGATCACGGTGTCCGCGAGCGTATAGAAGAGCTGAAAGAGGTTGCCGCCGATCACCGGCAGTGCGAAGCGCAGAATGGTCGTCGAAGGACGCCCGACGGTAAGGTCTTTTATCATAGTGAACGGCTCCTTTCCTTACCTAATGATTTATCCATATTCTTTAAGGCCGCGCTTGCGGCTCGCCTCTCTTCCGAAATATAATGGAACGGAAGATAAAAATATCGCGCGGGGAGGCGGGAGGATGAGCGGCGTTCCGAAAAAATCTAAGAAGGAGCTCTTCGTTGTCGTAGACAGCTCCTCGCTGCGCGAGCTCCGAGAACACGGCGACGCTCGCTTTCCCGTCGAGGTGCTCCACGACGATCTCGGAGACTTTCACGGACATTTCATACCCTGCCATTGGCACGAGGAATGGGAATTTTCCGTCGTGCGCCGCGGGCGCGCCCTCTACCATATAAACGGGACCGCCTACCGTCTCTCTCCGGGAGAGGGTGTCCTCGCCAACTCCGGCGTCACCCACATGGTCCATCCCGACGGGGACGAGCCCGTCTCCACCCTCACGCTGATAGTCCATCCGCGCTTCGTCTACGGTACGATGGGAAGCGTGATCGAACATAACTATATAACGCCCTTCACCTCTTCCGCTCCGCTTGCCGCAGTACTGCTTCACAGCGGAGAAAACGGCGGGAGGGTCATCAATTCCTGCCTCGAGGCCGGACGTATCTACGACGAACGTCCCTATGGCTGGGAACTTAAGATAAAGGCCCTCTTTTGTTCCATCCTCTTCGACCTCGTCTCCGGCAGCCGGGAGATGACCGTCGGCGCTGGTAGCGCTCCGGAGACGGAGCGGCTCAAAGAGCTGCTGAACATCATCCACTCGCGCTACGCTGAAAAGATAACGCTCGACAGCCTCGCGGCGGCGGTCTCCCTCAGCCGCGAGAGCTGCTGCCGCATATTTAAGCGCGAGATGGGGACATCCATCTTCTCCTATCTCGCCGATTACCGCGTGCTGAAGAGCCTTGAGCTGCTGGAGGGCGGCCGCTGCAGCGTCACGGAGGCGGCGACTATGGTCGGTTTCAGCAGCGCGAGCCGCTTCGCGCGCGCCTTCCGCGAGAAGATGCGCTGCGCTCCCGCGAAGTACGCCGCGAAGAAATCGCGTTCTCTTTAGCAGAGATATTTTATTGACTTGGGATTTGATTTTCTACTCATATTTTGCGCTGTTTGATACGGATATTGACAATATATAAAGAGAGCGGGTATATTCGGCGTTCCGCTCTCTTCGTAAGTACCAAGGTGGTGTACTTTTTATTTTATGACCGGAGCTGCGTAGATGGATAAGGCTAATCTTCGCAGCTTTCACTGGCGTGGCGTTTATTTGCCGTATTGAGAGAATACCTTCACGGCGCCGCGTCCTTTCTCCGCTATATGCATAACAGATCCCAGAGGATGACTCCGGCGAGGACGGCGGCGAGCATCAGCAGGGCCGCCGTGAGTGGCGCTCTCATTACGGTGTTTTCAGGCGGCGATCCATGACGGGGTTTCCGCGGGAAGCTGCTGCATATCAGTCACGCCTTCGTAAAGATCCGCCTTCGACTGGAGCATCTTCATCTGCCGTACGACGGCGGCGAGCTCCGATTTCAGGCGGTTCATCTGCTCCATGATGATGTCGCGGCGCACCTTGGCGTCGCTTCTCTCCTCCGCTCCCAGATAGCTGCGTATCTGCGCGAGAGAGAAGCCTATCTTTCTGAGGTCCTGTATGGTTTCAATGCTGCTGACGTCCGCCTCGGAGAAGAGCCGCCGGTTCTGTTCGTCTCTGTTAAGGTGCGGGAAGAGACCCTCTTTATCATAAAATCTGAGGGTATAACTTGAAATTCCGGTGATTTCAGAAACCTGTTTCACAGTGTACATCCTGTTCCCTCCATATCATACCGTCTTATTTATAATTTGTATCGATGGCGTTTTCTTATGCGGGGCCTTGCGGCTCCCTGATGACGATACTTTACCCCGCCGACCTTACGGGGGTATGACGGGAGGCAGACGTAATATTTCTTTGTTTTACGGAACCTTACGGTTTTGTCAGATTGCGTCGTTGGATTATTGACGTTCCGCGTATTACAATATTGTTACGTGAACGGATAAATGACCGGAGGTATGGCAGATGGACGCTGAACAGGCGAGGATATTGATAGTCGACGACGACCGGGAGCTGCGCGAGCTGATCGCGGAGACGCTCAACGAGTACGGTTACTACTCGCAGGCGGCGAAGAACGGCGCCGAACTCTTCGCCGCGTTGGAAAGAGAGCCCTTCGACCTCATCCTGCTTGACATCATGATGCCGGGCGAAGACGGTCTCTCCCTCTGCCGCCGCCTGCGGGCCCCGGGAACGCCGCACTGCGCCGTCCCGATAATCTTCCTGACGGCGCTGAAGGATATCACCGACAAGGTCGTCGGCCTCGAGATCGGCGGCGACGACTATCTCTGCAAACCATTCCACGCGCGCGAGCTCATCGCGAGGATACGCGCGCTGCTGCGCCGCTCGTCGCTCTCCGGAGAGGCGCGCGGGATAGAGAACGCGGGAACGGAGGGCGCTGACTCCGCGCTTCTCTTCGGCGGTTGGAAGCTCAATGTCATGGCGAGGCACCTTATAGACGAAGAGGGCGTCGTCGTACCGCTTTCGGCGGCCGAGTTCCGCCTGCTGATGCTGCTGCTCAGCCACCCGCAGCAGGTCGTCACGCGCGATATGATAATGGACTATCTCGCGGAGCGCAGCCTCAACATCTATGACCGGAGCATCGACGCGCAGGTGAGCCGTCTGCGCGCGAAGCTCAGAGACAAGGGTGCCAATCCTGGGCTGATCCGCACGATGCGCGGCGACGGATATATGCTCGCCTCGCCCGTCAGAAGGGGGAGCCTGCAATGAAATCCTTTTGCAGACTGATAAGGCCCGACTCTCTCTTCGGCCTCATCCTTCTGATCCTCGTGCTCGGCGCCGCCGCGAACCAGTTCATAAACTTTTACGCCGTCTGCTCCATACAGCACTCCTATGCTGGAGAGGTGCTCGGCATCGGCCAGGACTACGTCTCTTCTGTCTATCAGGCATTGAACACGATGGATGGGCGGCAGCGCGGGGAATATCTCAAAAAGCTGGCGGCCTCGCGCGACACATTGCGCAAGCCCTTCCGCTTCCGCATGGCGGCCGCGCCGGATTGGCAGAGCGAAGATTATTACAAGTCCGTCAATATGAAAACGGCCGTCTCCGCCGCCGTTGAGGCGGCGGGCGCGAATACACCCGACGTCCGGGCGCGGATGCTCTGGCCCGAATCACCGGAGGCCGCCCTGCCCGAATACGCGGGATATATATTCCCGATGCTCCAGGTTATGATAAGGATGGATGACGGCGGCTGGCTGGAGCTGACTCAGCCGCTCTCCATCACCGACAACTGTCTGATATGGCGGCAGCGGATATTCGTCCTTCTCGAATCACTGATATTCTCCCTCATCGTCATCATTCTGATCCGCTGCGCGACGAGGCCGATAGAGCGCCTCGCGCAGGAGGCGGAGCGCTTCGGGCGTAACCCGGAGGCGGCCAGCCCGCTCGACGAATGCGGCAGCAGGGAGATACGCGAAGCGGCGCAGTCCTTTAATCGAATGCGCGCGCGTATCTGCGACAACCTTAACGAAAGGAACGGCATGCTTGAGGCGATGGGGCATGACCTGCGCACGCCGCTCGCGCGCATCCAGCTGCGGCTTGGTAAGATTGAGCCGCGGGAGCTGCGGGAAAAATTCGCCGCCAATATAGAGGAGATCCGTTCGATAATCGAACAGGGGCTTGAACTGGCGCGGAGCCTCCATACCTCGGAGCGGGCCGTGCCGATGGATATCGTCGCCTTCGTTGAGAGCGTCGCCGACGATATGGAGAGGGGCGAGGGGGAGATCCGGCTCGGCTCCCTGCCGGAAGAGGATACGCCGCTGCTTGTCAGCGCGCGCCCAACCTGCCTCAAACGCTGCATAGAGAACCTTCTTACAAACGCCGTTAAATATGCCGGCGGCGCGGTCATCTCGGTGACGAGTGACAGGGAAAACATCTCCATCAGGATCGAGGACGAAGGACCCGGTATCCCGGAGGAGCTGCTGGAAAAGGTCTTTGAACCCTATTACCGCCTGGAGGGATCGCGCAACCGCGAATCGGGTGGCACGGGGCTCGGACTATCGATCGCCCGCAACATGGTACTGCTCAACGACGGCTCGCTGGTCCTGAAAAACCGCCCCAGCGGCGGCCTCTGCGCGGTTATCACGCTGCCTGTGATGAAAACGAAGCGACGGGCGTAAGAGACGGTAAAAAAGCGCCGGCCCCTGTCAGAGGCCGGCGCTCATAACGTCTGTGTAACCTACCACTTCTCGCGGTGTATCTTCTTCTCGTCCCACTTGTCGATGACGTGCGGCTCCTTTTGCGGGTAGCCGACCGGCAGCACGTTGAGGGGGACCGCCTGCTCCGGCAGCTCCAGTATCCGCGCGACGCCCGCGGCGCGGTCTTTCATCGGATATACGCCGATCCATACCGCCCCCAGACCCAGCGAACGCGCCGCGAGCAGAATATTTTCCGTCGCCGCCGAGGCGTCCTGCACCCAGAAATCCTGTTCGTCTCCCGCGAAAGCCCTCGTCATATCCCCGCAGACGATGATCGCGAGGGGCGCCTCTTTTATCATCCCGCCGTATGGCAGCACCTCCGAGAGGGCCTTGAGCCTCTCCGCCTCCGTCACGACGACGAAGGCCCACGGCTGTTTATTTCCGGCGGAGGGCGCGGACATCGCCGCCTTCAAAAGCGCTTTGACCTTCTCCTCTTCGACGGGGCGTTTTTCGTAGGCGCGGACGCTTGCCCTGGTGTATATCTCGTCGATAGCCATTATCATCACACTCCCTCTTACCTATGCCGGCGCCGCTGTGAGGCGGTGTCGGGCAGAATATGGAACGGCCCGCGCCGCGGCCGTAAGGCGGCGCGCGGTGCGTTTCCTTATACTATTTTAATCCCAGGGAGGCTTTAGATGTAATCTGAAATATATGGTTTTTTATGAATGACGGCGTTGTCCAGAAATTTTATCGTCTCCCGGTCAGCCTCGATCCTCTCCAGCTCGGCGAGTTCCGAGGCCCGCTTATACCCAAGCAGCAGCGTCGTCAGCGTTCCGATGGACATTGAGGCGTGACGGCGGCTGACGGCGTCAGTGATCCCGCACTTGCCGCCGAAGATGTCGAGGGTGAGGCTCTGGTCGTTCCATTCCAAGAAGGAGTCGGATATCCTGAGGGTGACGTCGCCCTCCGCCTCGCCGCGGAAACGGTATTTTTCGAGAAACATCTTCGTGTCGACGAGGCGTCCCATGATGTAGGGGCGGATCGTCTCTTTGATCTCGCTGTCGTCGAAGCTGAAGGCGATCGGTTCGCTGAAGTAATTATAGCCACGCACCTCGCTCACCATCGACTCATGCGCGCCGATATACTTCCACAGCCCCTTGCGCGATTCCATATCGAGATAGATCATCTCTTTGATATACATTACGTCGTCCTTGATGAGATAGACCATATATCCGCGCGGCAGGTCGTCCTCACGGTAGTAGATGGCGACGGTGGTGTCGTCCTCATCCCATTTCCAGTACTCATCCCAGGCGAGATTGTTGCGGAAGAGGCAGCCGTGCGTCTGTTTCGCGAACTGCGAGTGCAGATTCATGAAGTCCGGGTCCTCCCAGGAGACGCGCCGTACGTATCCCGGCACCTCGATATTTTTCGGCAGCTGCACGTCGCGGATGGTGTATGACATCTTATCGGAGATTATCTCCCAGCCTTTTTTCCGGTAGAGCGGGATAGAGTAGGGGTAGAGCAGGGAGAGGGACTGCCCGTTGTCGCGCATCTCGCTGAGACCTTTTTTCATCAGCTGCGACATCAGCCCCATGCCGGAGTATTCGGGATAGGTGGAGACGCTTGTGATGAAAGCGATCGGATAGACGATGGAGTGGATGTTCATATCCAGCGGATAGACGGCGAACTGGGAGACGAGCTCTCCCTCGTCGAAGCAGCCCCAGACATTGGCGCGCTCCAGTACGGGGAACTTAGACTGCTTGATATCCTCGTCCTCCCAGCCGCTCTCCAGCAGCGTCTTTTCCGTGACCTGGAAGGCGTACCGCAGCAGGCCGTTGTACTGGTCGAGATCCTGCGCCGTTAATTTTTTAATGTCGATATTGTCGCTACTCATCTTATCATTCCTTTTCTGAGATCGTCCCTTCGCGCTGAGCGGGAAAAATCTTTGCCTCCTGGATGAACCCGATCAGCAGAGATGAGACGGTGACCGTTATCAGCGAAAAGGCGATGCGGCTGAACGGGATATAGCTCAGCGACAGAACCAGAACGACGACATCCGTCAAAATGTAGGCCCGGGCGATCTTCCATTTTGTGACACGGGAAATCGTCAGCGCCAGCGCGTCATCGCCGCCGCCGGAACCGCCCTGCCGGACGATCAGGCCGACTCCAAGTCCGACAAAGATCCCGCCGCAGACCGCGGCGAGCAGCGGCGTGCCTGTCATATCAGGCAGCATACGCGGGAACTGTTCCCACAGCCAAAAGAAACCCGCGAGGCTTAAAGTCGCCACCGCCGACAGCCGGATAAAGACGCCGCCGAGGTACTTAAAAGCCAACGAATAACAGGCAATATCCAGCAGCGGAGTGATAATTGACGGTGATATGCCCAGCCAGTGATTTATCAGCAGGATCATACCGAGAACGCCGCCCTCCGTAATAACGCCCAGCTGATGTATATTATAAACTCCGAACGAACTTATCGCCGTTCCGATTATAATTATAACTATTTTTCGGAGAGATAGTCCCGCCATATTTTTCCGTATTGAATCGAGAAAGAAATTTTTTACCATTTTGATACGCTTCCCTTCGCGTATACTATAAACTCTGGCATAATACTAAGGTCAAGGGAAAAATTTTCACGGTGTATGTGAGGTGGAGCGCAGCGATGAGAAATTACTACAAGATCAACGAAATATCCAAGCTTTACGGCATTGGCGCCGATTCCCTCCGGTACTACGAGCGGCTTGGCATCCTGCGCCCGCGCCGGGAGGCCAACGGCTACCGTCTTTACAGCCTGAAAGAGATGTACAAGCTGAACATAATCCGCGACCTGCGGCGGCTTGATTTTTCCATGTCCCAGATAAAGGAGTACCTGGCCGATCAGAGCGTCGGCAACACACTGGAGCTGCTGCACAGAGAGCGGCGGCTGCTCGGCGAACGGCTGCGGGATCTGCGGACGCGGGAGGGGCTCATCAGGGAGAGGATCGCCGTCCTTGACAACGCGCGGAAGATCAAGACCGGAGTATTTACGGTCAAGAGCCTGCCGGAGAGGTTTTGCGTGCAGCTCAGCGAACATATCACGCGCGATGAGGAGATGGATTTCGCCGTTAAAAAACTTCACCGGCAGCACGAAGAGAAGATTCGGGACTTCGGAAACCAGGTGATCGGCGCCTTTCCCTCGATGGAGAACCTGCGGCGCGGTATCTCCAACGTCTACGACGCCGTCTTTTTTATCCTGGATAGCGGGACGCCCGGCTATGACTTTATCCTGCCGGCGGGCGAATACCTCTCATACTTCTACGGCGGCGGTTACGAACAGAACGCGGCGCGGATGGCGGAGGTGCTGGCCTACGCCGAAAACAACGGCCTGCGTCTGCTCGGCGAGCCGTTTGAGATGTACGAGATAGACAACCGCGACACGATGAGGGAAGAGGAATTCCTCACAGAGATACAGGTGCTGGTGGAGCTGCGGCGTTGACGGGGTTAGACGAAGGCGCGGACGATGACCCACAGCGGGGTGGCGGCGAACGAGGCGGCGAGAGACAGTTTGATCACCCTCGGGGCCGCCGCCGCGCCGGCGCAGTCTCCCTGCGCGAACCTTATCAGCGTGCCGGTGGGGCAGAGGAAACGGCAGTACGGTCTTGGTGTGACGAGCGAGAGCGCGAGGAAGGCCGCCGCCAGCGCGAGCACCGGCGGGGCGGCGTGCCGGAAGAGGAAGGCGGAGAAAAGTTCGTAGTCCATCAGCTCGAAACCCACGCCAAGCCACATCAGCATCATCATCGCCAGCCACACCGCCTCGCGGAGATATTCGAGCCATTTTACCGCGGGGGCGGGAATATTTATCCCCGGAACGGGAAGCCTGTTCAGAAGCTCCTGTAACGAACCTAACGGGCACATCCACGAACAATAGTGTCCCTTTTTCCCCAAAAAGGGCATTATGAATGCGGCGAATAGGAGCGGAAGCGTCAACGCGGCGTGCTGTGTTTTCACTCCGTTGGTGGCGATGTTGGTCAGCAGCGAGAGTGAAAGAAAGGTTCCGCTCCAGAAGCCTAGGACGGCGGTATTGGCCAGCAGCTGGAAGAGACGGTATTTGGGTGATTTGATAAAAAACGGCAGAAACAGCCCGCAGAGAGCCGTCGCGAGCGCCGCCAGCGAGCGTACAGTCGTAAATTCTCTTTTGTTGGACACCGACGCCGTTCCCCGCGCGTATTCCATGCCTCGGCGAAAATTCTCTATCACGGCGCGGGAGGAGATGGTCGCGCCGCTTACCGCCGCGACCTCTTTTTTCAGCGCCTCATCGGCAGTCAGCCCGTTCCAAGCGGGGAGGATGTCTCTTGCCACCTGCGCGAAAAAGGGCGGCGTCTCATAATTATCCAGCGCCTCGACGCGTACGACGCGTCCCTCCCTCATGTATATATGCAGCGGAACATTGCCGCCGAAGCCCAGGACATCCTTTGCCAGCTCCTCGGTGGAAATTAGACGCGAGCCGTCCGTTGCCGTCCACTCCGTCCGTGTCTCTCCTTCATTGCTCCCGCCTGGGGTCATTCCCAGCAAACGTCCGTCCCTGTTGAGCGCGATCGCCGCTGTCAGCAGCAGCGCGGCCGTGAAAAAAGCGGCATGGCGAATGTTTATCTTCATGGCATATTCCCTCCCAACCTTTACATTTGACGAGATTATAAATGCTGGAGTTTACTCCAACGCAAGCGGTCATAGCCGGTGAAATTTCTTAAAATTTTCGCTTGACTTGGAGTTGGCTCCAGCAATTAAGCTTTGTGCGCTACAAAGAAAAAAGAGAACGGGAAATAAGAAAGGATGATAGTAATGCTGCAGTTGAAATATTTTATGATATCGATGACGGTAATTGTCTTTACTCTAGTGGTGACGCTGGTGCTGGAAAAGGCCTGCTTTGCGGCGGAGGAGATCGTTCCCGAGTGGGCGCTGAAGGCGCAGCTGCGTGAACGGCGCGACCCCGGACGGGCGAAATTTGCGGAGCTTTTCAAAGGAAATGACGGGGCGTACTACGGCGGCGAGGAGCTGGCCGGCATCATGGAGTGCTTCTTATACGGAGACGTCTTCCGCCGCGGGCTGCTGACCGATAAACAGCGCGAGCTCATAACGCTCGCCGTGCTCACGACGAACCAGAACCGCGAGGATATCAGGGCGCATGTGAAGGCGGCGCTCAACATCGGCGTCACGCCTGAAGAGATAAAAGAGGCGGTCTATCAGTGCGCGCCCTACATAGGTTTTACCAAGGCGCTTGAGGGGGCATACGCGATGAACGAGGCTTTCCGCGAGAAAAATGTCAAACTGCCGCTTGTCAGCCGGGCGACGGTGACGGAAAAGGACCGCTACGCCAAGGGTTTTGCAACGCAGAAATCGATCTTCCCCGCGGGGCTCGACGGCATGTACCAGTCCTCGCCGGCAAACAGAAAGCACATAGCCGAGTACCTCGCCTCCTTCTGCTTCGGAGATTTCTATACGCGCGGCGTGCTCGACGTGAAGATGCGCGAGATACTGACCCTCTGCATCCTTTCGGCGTTGGGCGGCTGTGAGAGCCAGGTCAAGAGCCACGTGCAGGCCAATCTTAACGTTGGCAACGGTGAGGATCTAATGATCGAGGCGATCACCCAGTGTCTGCCGTTCATTGGTTTCCCGCGCACGCTCAACGCTCTGGCCTGCGTCGCGGAGGTCGTAAAAAAATAGAACTTTGCGCCGCGTAATAATCTTTTGCGGAGGTGAAAAAAATATACATTACCGAAGTAAGTAAGAAGACAGGGCTCTCCGTCGAGACCCTCTGCTACTACGAAAGGGTCGGGCTGATACCGAAGGTCGCGCGCACGGGCGCGGGCCTGCGCAGCTACGGAGATACGGACCTCTGTTGGATAGAGTTTATAAAATGTATGCGGGATGTGGGCGTTCCCATAGATATCCTTGTAAAATATGTCGCCCTCTATCAGCAGGGAGAGCCGACCAGGCAGGAAAGGGCGCGGCTGCTGGCCGAACAGATGCGGCTACTTGACGAGAGGATCGCCGAACTGCAGCGAACGCGCGAAAAGCTACGTGAGAAAATATCGTCGCGTTACAGCGATGTTGCCGTCGGGCAAGAATGACCTTCGCCGTAAAATATGGTGTTTACAAAAAGACCCCTTCAAAGGGTCTTTATCTTTATGCGCTCCTGTTATATCCCGAGGTATCCTGCCCAAGTCAGCGGTGGATTATGATATGATATCAATATATTACAAGAACCCGCAGTAAAAATAGCCGCTTGGAACACTTTAGTCAGGAGCGGAAAATATGGAGGCGGCATGATGAAGACGATGAGAGCTATGTCTGTGAAACAGCCGTGGGCGACATGGATCGCCACAGGCCAGAAAACGGTAGAAATGCGTTCGTGGAAGACGGACTATCGCGGTCCGATCCTCATCTGCGCCTCATCGCAGCGGGATATGGATTTTGAAAAACTAGATCAAGAACAATTCCCGCTCGGCTGTGCTGTTTGTGTCGTGAACCTGACCGATGTTTCGCCGATGACCGCCACGATGGCCGATGCCGCTATGCCCTTTGAAGATAACAGCGGCCTAAAAGACGAAGATTTTTGCGGTTACGGTTGGACTCTCGCGGAGCCCAAGGTGGCAGTCCCGCCATTTCCGGTAAAAGGCAAACTGCATTTCTATGATGTCGAGATACCAGAAGGGACGGAGTTTATCCCCTCAGAAGATTATTTTATCTTTGACGACGACGATAAATGACAATATTTTTAGCGTGGCAATAGCTTATAGTGAATGCCGGAGGTTACGCGGTTTTATCGGTTCTCCAGAGCTCTGTAACAGGAAGGGATGAGGAAAATTTCATGCTGAAACACCTTAATTTTTGCATTGGCAGCTTTGGCCATTATACGACTATAAATCTTCACGTAAAAAATGAGCGTATATTTTACAGTGTAAAATTTATGGCACCATGCAAGCCAAATATATTAGACGCTTCACTCCCGAGGAAGACCAGTCTGGCGTGGCTCTCCCGCCTTGGAAGAGTACGTCTGGATGATTGGCGTTCAGAGTATAGGCCGAAAGATTTATTGATTGAGGGTATTCAGTGGAAGCTCGAATATGCCGATACGGAGGGATGTCGTAAACGTATATTCGGAAGCGGCTTCTATCCGCCTAATTGGGATGAGTTTATAGAAATCATGGATATCCTTGCCCCTGACGCTGAGCTCATCGCCTCTGATCGTCTGGATGGCCTTAAAATACGTTATCATCGGCCATCTTTTGCCGGTTCCGGCGTCTGTTCCCCATCCGTACTGCCCAATTTGATTGGGGATTATAACGAGTATTTATCAGTCGACAGGAAATCCCAGCAGCTCATCTACAGGATAAACATTGGCACAAACTGCGTTGTGAAACATGAATATTATGTGCGCGGCGGTATCACGAACCTCTTGGACTGGTGCGGGGAATTTTTCTCCGGTTTTAGCGGCGACGATACATGTGAATCTAATGAAGGTAAGCCTAGATTGTCCATTGAACTTGCGCATCATCGTGGTGAAAACGAGATTTTTATATATGATAA
>Ga0192245_10540_pt1 | contig 15882 bp, 15 predicted proteins | sample Koala_Koa27_M3_FD_131238 | JGI IMG/M metagenome (GOLD analysis project Ga0192245, IMG submission 131238) | Enriched cells from koala feces incubated with labeled cellulose particles, San Francisco Zoo, California, United States - Koala_Koa2-7_M3 ...
TCATGCGTACGTTAAACTTCGGTGGGATGGTGGTTCTTCTGTTATTCTCGGACAAACCTGGCATCCGTTGTTTGGTGAATTCTATCCGGACGTGGTGAATCTATCTCCCGGAACACCTTTCCATCCTTTCAATCGTAATCCACAGATTCGTTATACGTATGATACCGGAAAATTTGACTTTGTGGCTGCTGCCGTTTATCAACTTACTACCGTAGGTGCTACAGGTGGAAATGCCAAAAGTGGAGAGTATACCAAAACAGGTGTAATACCCGAATTATTTGTGGGAATAAACTATAAACATAAAGGATTCAGAGCAGGTATTGGTGTGGATATGTTATCTATTAAACCTCGTACCTATTTTGAGGATGCCAATCAAAATAAATACAAAGTGGATGAACGCTTAACCACTGTCTCCTATACTGCAAATGCACAATATAAAACAGGTGACCTGACAGTGGCGGCTAAAACAGTACTGGGTTCTAACCAGACGAATACAAATATGCTGGGAACCTTTGGAACTTATAAAATTGATCCTGTCACCCATGAACATACCTATTCTGCTTCCCGTTATTCTACCTCCTGGTTGAACGTAGTATATGGTAACAAGTGGAAAGGAGGGCTTTTCGGTGGATATATGAAAAATCTGGGAACCTATAAAGAACTTTTATCGCAAAGTTATTATTATGGCTCAGGATTGAATATCGATCAAATGACTACGGGTATGGCAAGTATTTCGTATAATCTTCCATTCTGGAAACTGGGTTTGGAATATTCTGCTACTACAGCCTGGTATGGTGATCTTGAATTAAAATCCGGAAAAGTTACCAATACAAGTTCTGTTACCAATCACCGGATTATGATGATGTTCGCCTATACCTTCTAATACATAGATTAGGTGTTGTATATCATTTTATTTATTGAGTGGAAAATCTTATTTTTGTATCTAAACAATTATCTAACATAAAATTATCTGACGTGAAGAAGACAGTTTTACTCCTTCCGGCTCTTTTATTAGGGCTGTTGTCAGGATGCAATCAAACGCCTGCTCCTGAACAATTAAAAGATTTGACACAGTATGTAGACCCATTTATTGGTACGGGTTTCCATGGGCATACATTCCCTGGGGCTACCCGTCCGTATGCTATGGTACAATTAAGTCCGGATACCCATATTATGGGTTGGGAGGCAAGTAGTGGATATCATTATGACGATTCCAATATTTATGCATTCAGCCATACACATCTTTCGGGTACAGGTATTGGTGATTTAGGCGATATCGGTTTATTGCCTTATTCAGGAACCAATGATATTAAACCGGTAGCCACTTTTAACAAAGATACTGAACATGCATCTGTGGGTTATTATGCCGTACGGTTGGATAATTTTGGTGTCAATGTAGAATTAACTTCTACGGATCGGGTAGGTTTCCATCGTTATACCTTTGATGATCCCAAAGATCGTCGGGTGATGTTAGACCTGGGACACATTCTTCAGCCAAACTGGGGACACAGAGTGGTGGGTAATGAATACCTGATGGTGAATGATTCTATTGTAGAAGGAACATATAAAACACAAGGGTGGGCACATTTTCATGAAGTATCTTACCGTATTGTTTTCTCCGAACCGATAGAAACCCTTTATCAATATGTAAATAAAGAGTTACGGAATGATTCTCTTTTTGTAAGTATAGATACAAAAGAGGATTTGAAGTTCCATTATAAATTCTTTGAAAGTGATAAACCGTTGTTGGTTAAGGTCGCTATTTCACCTGTAGATACAGACGGAGCAGAAAAGAATATGGAAGCAGAACTTCCCGGATGGGATTTTGATGCAGTTCGTGCAGAATCAGAAAGAATATGGAATAAAGAGTTGAACCGGATTCAGATAGAAAGCAATGATCCGGCTATTCTGAAAAACTATTATACGGCTTTATATCATAGTATGATTGCACCTTTTGCTTATCAGGATGTGGATGGCAGATATTTGGGAATGGATAAAAAAGTACATCAGGCACCTGCCGGATATACATTCTATTCTGTATTCTCTTTATGGGATACATTCCGTGCATTACATCCGTTAGTTACGATCATTAATCCTGATCTGGCTTCTAACTGGGGAAATGTGTTAGTACAGGGATATAAAGAAGGAGCCATCTTACCTAAATGGCCATTGGCTTCCAGTTATACCGGTTGTATGGTAGGCTATCCCGCTGCTTCTGTGTTGGCAGACCTTGTATCAAAAGATATGGTGAAAGGAGATATTAATACATGGCTCGAAGCCGGTCAACAATCTTCTATATACCGTGCAGATTTGGCAGAGAAGTTTAAAGGAACCCGTGAACTGGATTTGATTACTAAACATGTTTACTATAAAGAGAAATATGGTTTTGTACCTGCCGATTCAATTTCTGAATCTGTATCCTGGGGATTAGAAATGGCTTATTATGATTGGTGTATTGCTCAGATTGCTAAAGCCGCAGGAAACGAAGCAGTCGCTGAAGAGTATCTTAAAAAAGGAGAATACTACAAACGGTATTTAGATCCTGAAACCAAAATGATGCGTCCGATTATGGGTAATGGTTCGTTCCGTACACCCTTTAACCCCCGTTATTCTTCCCATATGGAAAGTGATTATACAGAAGGGAATGCGTTTCAATGGAGCTTCTTTGTTCCTCATGATATGGATAACTTTATTACCGCAATCGGAGGAAAGCATGAGTTGGAAACCCGTTTGGATACCTTGTTTACCACCTCTTCTCATATTGATGGAGAGAAAGCTTCTGCAGATATTACCGGTTTGATCGGTCAGTATGCACATGGTAATGAACCAAGCCATCACATGGCTTACCTATATAAGTGGACAGACTCTCCACAAAAAGCACAAGACTATTTAGACTACATTATGCAGGAGTTTTATTTGCCTGTACCGGAAGGTATTATTGGTAATGAAGACTGTGGACAAATGTCGGCATGGTATGTGTTAAGTGCTTTAGGCTTTTATCAGGTATGCCCGGGTGATCCGGTGTATGTATTGGGACGTCCGATGGTAGACTCCGCTAAAATACCTGTGAAGAATGGGGTCTTTGAAATCATAGCACATGATAACTCCTTGGAAAATAAATATGTCAAAGAGGTGAAACTAAATGGTAAAACATTAGAAACTCCCTTTATTACTCATCAGGATATTGTGAACGGTGGTACATTAGAATTTTATATGTCACCAACTTATTAATGAATGTATATTCTAATGAGGTTGTCTAAAAAGAAACTGAATTCATCCCGTGCCTGACACGGGATCGCAAAAGAACAAACGGTATCATTGATTATCAACACCTTAATCGTTCGTCCTTTTGTGGCCCCGGATCAAGTCCGGGGACAAACTTACTTTTTAGACAACCTCATACTTTTTTTGTTCTGATAAATGTATATCAAATGGGAAATAAATTAACGGATAGGGGTGTTTGGGAAAACTATTGGCATAGTTATCGCTTTGGTCGTTTGCCTGCAAAAAGCTTCTACCATGCTTATTTGCCTCAAGAATCCAGAAACAAACGCTTTATTGAGATTGGTGGCTTCCCAGGATTAAATGCATACTATTTCTATAAGTATGTGTGCGATCATATTACAATATTGGATTATTACATAGATAAGGAGATCATCTCTAAAATAGAAACAGAGAATAATGTACCCCCTGATACAATAGACACCATTGAAGCCGATTTCTTTAACTTCTCTTCTCCCGAATCGTATGATATTGTCTTCTCAACCGGCTTCATAGAACATTTCGTAGACACAGAAGATGTGATCAAAAGACATATTGATTTATTAAAGCAAGGGGGAGATTTGTTAATCATCTTACCAAATCTTAGAGGACTCAACGGACTAATCCAATACTTATTTGATAAAGAGAATCTGAATATCCATAATCTGCAAAGTATGGATAAGAAACGATTGGAAGATATCCTTAAGAAATATCATTTAAAAAATATCAAAGTAGAATATTTAAAGAAACCGATGGTCTGGTTAGAGCCTAAAAAAGGCTTTCTTAATAAAGTGGGAAGAATACTGGTGAAAGGTGTAAGCTATCTGATTAAACTCTTCCCAATCCGAAGCTGGTTTCTTTCTCCTTATATTATTCTTTCTGCTAAAAAGTAATGGCTGGAAAATAAGTTGACTTTTTTGTACTCATTTTTATCTTTTTGATCTTTTCCTGTCTTTGTTTCTTTCTTTCTATAAAATAATCTCTATATTTACCCAAAGAGAAATTAGTACCTAACACTTAATTTAAAACCATCATGATACGTGTTGAGTTAAACATGGGCGGTGAAAAGAGAGACATCCGTCATTTCAATTACTATTATTTCAAACCCCACCGGATAAATAAAACCTTCTACCGTAAATTCCTGCAAAAGAATTTCCCTTTTGAGAGAGAAGATAAAGACGATCTCTTTCCTTATGATGATCATCAAATACCTACTGCTTCTCAACCGTTAAGCAGACTTGATGAAGATCTTATCTATCACGCACGTATGTTCTATGACGAAGATAAAGAAAAGTATTACCAGCAATTAACGCGGCTAAGGTATCAAAACAAGCTTGATTTTGGGATCATTGATTGGGGAGTTGGAGATTTGGACATGATGCCTCGCTATAGTGACATTAAAGAGCACTGTATGGAAAGCAGGGAGAGTGTTGGAGGTCTGTTTTCTTTCTCTCTTGAATCGACCGATGATGATGATTTCTTTTATGACTGGTTCTTCTGGGGTGAATGCTTGAAAGGAGAATTCCGCTTTTTTATTAAAATGGAAGAGATACCGGATTTCAAAATTGAATTTGAAGAGGCGTATGCAGTAGATTTAGAAGAGAGATATACGGCTGAGGGAAGTGACCCGATGATGCTTCGCATGCGTATCACTCCTGCTATTGTAAGGAACAGAGGTATTATCCATGAGAAAAGCTGGAAATCTAAAAAGATACCTTTTGAGATCCTATCACTTCTTTTAAAAAAGGAACAGGCAGCCACAGAGGAGAATGAACCGGAAATAGTTTTTGTTCAGTGGAAAGATAGTGAAGGTAGTGTAATTGAAGAAATACCAGAGAATCTCATTGTTAGTTTATATGCCGAAACAGAGGGATGTAGTGAAGGTGATGAAGCCTCTTTTTATCTTACTTTTGGTGAGGATAATGAAAAGGAGGTAGAAATAAAATGTAAAGTGGGAAAAGGAGGAGTGATAGAAGAAAAGGATATCGATTTGGCAGCACTCTGGGAAGAACAACAAACTGAAAACAATAATCAAAAAGAGGAGGAATAAACAATGGCAATATATGTAGAAGCAGTATTAAAGAAAAATGGTTCAAAAAAACGGCTATCCTTTACGAACCACCCAACTTTCTAATTCATTTCAGAAGATGTGATAATTATAAAGGAGAATATGGGTTTGACTGGATAAGAGATGAATATGAAGATACATGTTCAGACACTGAAAAACTTAAAGAAGATTTTATCTCTTGTGAAATTCATGAAAGAGAATATTTTATTCCCTGGCTATTTGCCTATCCAAATCATAAAGAAGAATTTGGGAATAGTATCCATTTAAAATTGGTATTGGAGTTAATCAGTGGAGACATACGAAAAAAAGATAAAATAATTCTTGAATCAAAAGATGGATTAGAGTGGAGTAAAAACGAAATAAGTCTTAAAGACTTTCTTCCTGATGCTGAAAATAAAAAGCTTTATTACTATAATATTGAGTTAACCTGTACCCATTCTTTTTCTAAGGATATATATGTAGAAGTAGTGAATGATAGAAAACAATTCGTAGGAGCTTTGAATGTGATGAAAAATAATATATTATATTCATTACCACTAAATTTTAGAATTCTAACTTGTAAAGATGAAAAAAGGAATGAGCATTACTTAGGACATATAGATGAAAAATGGATCAATGATGCAGTTGATTCTATTAATAAATATGGATTGGTACAGTTTGGTGTAAAAGCTTATCTGAAAGAGATACTAACAGAAGAAGTGGATGAAAATGAATTGGTAGAAAATGGTTATCTAAGTGAAGACTTAAGAGTGAGAAGTACCGAGTTACAGGACGCGGTTAGACATTTGTGGGCAGATACGTCTGAAATATGTGTTTTTTTAGTGCCTTTTATAGTTCTTAATTCAACTATAGGAGAAGCTTGGGCTGCAGTTACTCCTACTACAAATTCTTATATTGTATGTCTTCCTGATTTTAATGATCGTTCTATTCCTATACTTATTCATGAAATAGGACACATTTTAGGTTTAACCCACACTTTTGAGGATGCCAAATGGAAAAAAGTAATAGCTGGCATAGAAAAATTAGCAGTGGAAGAAAAAAGTCCTGAAAATCTGGCAAAGATCAAAGAATTGGAAAAAGAAAAAAAACAGTTAATGCCCTATATTTTCACAAGAGCTTCAACTGATAATTATATGGATTATCTGAACGAGCGATTATCTTTTTCTAAAAGGCAATGGCTTATTATGAGAAAAGAAACAGAATTATATCATGGTCATAATTAACTGAATATGAGAACAAATATTGTTATTTTACTATTTCTATTCTTGTGTAGTTTAACTCACGCACAATATCATTTGGATTATATGCAGCTTACAGATAGTGCATTTATGGAAAATACTCATGGAAGATATTTTTATTGTAGAAATATTCCGAATGATACAGTAAGATGGATGTATTTTCATCACGGGCTTAAGGATAAACAATGGGTGAGCTTTTTTGATAATAATATTGATAGTGGAATAAAAGTTGAGACGTATAAAAAGGGTAAAAAACATGGTGAGTGGCTATTATATACCCGATTTAGAACTAATAGTGGAAATTATAAGAATGATAAAAAGCATAGTAAATGGGTAGATTATTCTCCCTATATCTCAGAAGAAGGATATTATAAAAGAGGAAAACGTGTAGGATATTGGAAAATATATAATCTTCCCTATTATACTTATACAGGTTATTATAAAAACGGATTGAAAGAAGGATTATGGGAATATTATGATAAAGAATTAGATTATCTGGAAAGAATTGAAAGTTATAAAAAGGGTTTAAAAGATGGTAAGTGGATTTATTATAATGAAGATAATCCTAAATTAATAAGACGAATTGAATATTACAAAGCAGATAAACCGGATGGAGTATGGGAGTATTATACTCCTATATCAGAAGAGGAGGTGAGAATAGATATGAAAGTATACTATAAAGATGGAGAGTTAATAGAAAAAGAATATATTAAAAAGGAATGATTTAGAAAAATTCTAGAATAACGAAGGTATATGGATGATCGTTAACAAAACGATGGATAGTCCTTAAATGGACAATCAAAAATAATGTGTAATGAAATAGATAAATACCGTGGATAAAAAAAGGATTTTAAATTTATAGGTTTAATAACTTTTTTTTCTTTGATAGCTTACTTTCATTGTATAGGGCATAATAACCAAAGTCTAAAATACTTTTCTAATAGAGAAAAAAGATATACAGATCATGATGGTGTGTCATCCATAGATAATGCTAAGTTAGAAGAAATAAGAAAAAACTATCCCATTAAAGAATTTCTACTCATTGCTCCTGAACTTTTTATATTAGATTCAATCTGTCCTTTTGATTTGGTAGTTTACCATTCTAATGATGAGGTAAGAGAACGCATATTAAATGGAGAGTTAAAATTTATAAAAGGCATGCTCCGTCCACCAACACATGTTACAATAGGACTTGTGATTGAAAAAGATGATAAATTATTTTTTATAAATAAAGAAGAAGCAAAAGAAATTTATACTCCATTAGATACTAAAGAAAAAGCATTAGCATTTCTATGTCTTTTAGAAGAAGCAACTCCTATTTTTGATCTTTCCTTTTTATATGAAATACCTAAAGACTCATTAAATATAAACTATTGGTATATAAAAGAAGGCTTAAAACCTACACAGATTATAGAAGAAAAAGACTATTATCTGATTAATCTTTTCTTATGGGATGTTTGGACATTTGATGAAATTCTATATAAAATAGATAAAGATGGTAATATTGAAATCATAAAGGAAGAAGTAGCTTTTGCACCATTTAATACGCCTGTTTTTTAATTAAGTTTTGTATGTTCAATAGAATTTATATACAACTAATAACTTTAATACTTTATTTTCTTTCAATAAGTTATATTCATTCAGAAGATTGTAAAGATCAGAAGAAAACATACTTTTTAAGTAGTGAAAAAGATATAAGGATGATTTTGGTTTTATAACAATGGGGATTGATAAACTGGAAGAAATAGAAAAGAATTACCCTGTTAAAGAATTTTTATCTATTCCTCCTGAACTTTTCATATTAGACTCAATTTGTCCCTTTTGTTTTTTAGTTTATAAAAATGATGAAAAAACAAGTGAACGTATATCCAAAGGAGAATTAAAATTTATAAAAAGTCAACTTCGTCCACCAGCAAGTGTCAACATTGCCCTTGCTGTGAAGAAAGAAGATCAGGTTTTTGTAATAAATAGAGAAGAAGCCAAAGAAATTTATTCACCTTTAGATACAAAAGAAAAAGCATTAGCTTTTGTATGTCTTTTAGAGGAAGCGACCCCTATTTTTGATCTCTCTTTCTTAGAAGATAAAATAAAAAATGAAGACTTATCAGATATCGGAATTTATTCTAATATAAAAGAAGGATTACACCCTACACAAATCATAGAAGAAGATGATTATTATTTAATAAATCTGTTTTTCTGGTTTGTTTATTGGACGGATGAAATACTTTATAAAGTAGAAAAAATGGAAATATAGAAATTGTAAAAAGAGAATTGGCATTTGATGAATATGTAGGGAGTGTCTTTTAATCTTTCTGAGACAATCCTAATTCCTTTAAAAACGAGAGCAACTTAGTCGTAAAAGTCTCCCAGGATAATGCCTCTTTCTCTTTCTGGATGTTATAATAATAAACCTCTTTATCCTCAGAGAAGAATTGTTCTATCCCATTTTGTATGGAAGAAGCGGAAATGTTAGAGGTAATAATGCCTGTGCCTGCATGGGTGATGCGTTGAGGAAAGTCTCCTACCGGAGTGGCAATAATGGGTAAATCAAAATGATAAGCTATGGATAGAACACCGCTTTGCGTAGCAGAACGGTAAGGCAATACTAATACATTAGCCGCAGAGAAGAAAACCGGAATCTTGCTATCGGGTATGTATTGGTTGTAAACAGCCACTTTTAAATCATCTGGTAAACCATTGATTTGTTGCTGGTATTTATCAAAGCTACCATAACTTTCTCCGGCAATGATTAATTGGTAGTTGTTATCTAATCCTGAAAAAGCCTCGATTAATAAATCCAATCCTTTGTAATCGCGAATCAGACCGAAGAAAAGAATGTTTTTCTTTTCCGGATTTATATTTAGCTGCCTACAGCTCTCTTCCCGTGATAATTTATCTCCGAAATGGGTATATAAAGGATGAGGAGTTTGGAGATATGGTGCATCTGGCTTTAAAGAGAGAAGATCGTGCTTTACAGTGTCACTCATTACAATAAACCCATCCGTCTGCTTGAACAAGAGGGAAGCCATCGGTTTATCAAAGAATCGTTTTTCATGAGGGATGGCGTTGTGGACCAATACAATGACTTTGCATTCTTTCTTTAACCTGTTGGCTATATGTGCATATCCGGGCACAAAGAATGACATCCAATAAGAGATAATCAACACGTCCGGAGCATACGCTTTTATCTCCTGAACTGTCTTAAAATAAGAAAGAGGATTGATACTATCTAATACACTACAACTGGCTATGCGTATTGCCTGATCTTTTTCGTCTACATATTGAGTTTGCCCTGGAAAAAGAAAGTCAGGATATAACCTTTTGAAATTAAAAGCTTTTACCTCATGCCCTTCTTGTTTCAAGCCTTTATACAACATGGCACTGAATTGTGCAATGCCGCCCCGATAAGGATAGAAAGGAGAGAGAATGGCAATACGCATAGTTATAGTGGATTAATATCTGTAATGATCTGCTTTGTAAGGACCGTTAACCGGAACTCCAATATAGTCGGCTTGCTCCTGACTTAGCGTAGTGAGTTTTACACCGATTCTTTCCAGATGCAGACGTGCCACTTCTTCGTCCAGATGTTTAGGTAAACGGTAAACGCCTATTTCATAAGGTAGTTTCCATAAGTCGATTTGTGCCAGTACCTGGTTAGTGAATGAGTTACTCATTACAAAGGAAGGGTGACCGGTTGCACAACCTAAGTTAACCAGACGACCTTCTGCCAACAGGAAAATAGAATTTCCGGTAGGGAATGTATATTTATCAACCTGAGGTTTAATGTTTGTATGGATAATACCTGGATAGTTGACTAATTTATCAACCTGAATTTCGTTATCAAAGTGTCCAATGTTACAAACAATTGCCTGATCTTTCATGGCTGCCATATGCTCAATAGTGATGATATCGCGGTTTCCGGTAGTCGTTACATAAATATTTCCTTCTTTGATGGCTTCTTCCATGGTGGTTACTTCAAAACCTTCCATCGCTGCTTGTAAAGCACAGATGGGGTCGATTTCAGTAACTATAACACGTGCCCCGTATGAACGCATAGAGTGAGCACAACTTTTACCTACATCACCATAACCGGCTACGACCACCACTTTACCCGCAATCATTACATCTGTAGCACGTTTGATGCCATCTGCTAACGATTCACGACAGCCGTATAGGTTATCAAATTTTGATTTGGTAACAGAGTCGTTTACGTTAATAGCCGGAACTAAAAGTTCTCCTTTTTCCATCATCTGATACAAACGGTGTACTCCGGTCGTAGTTTCTTCAGAAACTCCTTTCATCTCGGCTATTGTACGATGCCATCTTTGATTGTCTTCCCCAAGAATACGACGTATAGTATCTAATACAACTTGTTCTTCCTGGTTATCTCCTTTTTCTTTTAAAGTAGAAGCATCCTCTTCTGCTCTGTAACCCATGTGTACTAATAAAGAAGCATCTCCTCCATCGTCTACAATAAGATTCGGACCTTTTCCTTCAGGGAAACGAAGTGCCATATCAGTACACCACCAGTATTCTTCAAGGGTTTCGCCTTTCCATGCAAATACAGGAACTCCCGTAGCTGCAATAGCTGCGGCAGCATGATCCTGCGTAGAGAATATATTACAACTTGCCCAACGAACGTCTGCTCCTAAATCAACCAATGTCTCAATTAAGACAGCCGTTTGAATCGTCATGTGCAGAGAACCCATAATCCGTGCTCCCTGTAGAGGTTTCTGACCCGCATATTTTTGTCTGATAGCCATTAATCCTGGCATTTCATGTTCAGCGATTTCAATCTCTTTTCTTCCAAAGTCTGCCAGACTCATATCTGCCACTTTATAAGGCAGATCATTTGAAAATAGTTGTGACATAGATAATTTGTAGTTATTATTTGAATACAAAGGTACAAATATATTTTCATTGGGGATTAGGAAGGGTTCTTTACCCTTGAAATATCATCTAAATGTTTGAAAAAGATGTCTCTTTTTTACAATTTCATTCTTTTTATTGTTTCTATATTTGTATTTCTATGCGTTTAAAAAATGGAAAAATTCTATACGTTTACTCCCTCTTCTCCACTTGCCTCTCATATTCATTCATATTGGATATTAGAAAGAGATGATGAGGTCTCTTCGGTGGAGCGTATTGTCCCTACCGGTTGTATTCAATTGATATTCTATCGTTCCGGTCACATGTGGTCACTTACAGATAAGACCTTTCAACCCCGTGCTTTTTTAGGGGGGCAATATAATCTGTATACAGATATAGAAGCCGCAGGTTCTCTTTCGATGATTGTTATTGTCTTTCGTCCTTTAGGAGTCAAATCTTTCTTTGACTTTCCTTTATCTGATATTGCTCAATCCGTACTATCCATAGAAGATATGCCAGACCCCATATGGAAAGAATTAGAGGAACGTTTATTTGAGATAGTACAGCCAGAACAGATCATTTCTATGATTGAATATTATCTGACCAGAAAACTTTTTTCAGATTCAGACTATAACTTAAAACGATTGTCTGCCGCAGTTACATTGGTTTCTCAACAATCAGATAGAAAGGTGAGTGATATGGCAGCCGAAAGTTGTTTGAGTGTTAAACAGTTTAAGCGCCTCTTTACCCAATATGTGGGTTTACAACCCAAAGAGTTTATAAGAATCATGCGTTTCCAACGTGCCTTATATTATATGGAACATTTTCCTTCTATGAGTTTTTCCCAAATCGCATTTGAATGTGGGTATTATGACGCATCTCATTTAGTAAAAGAGTTTAAACAACTTTCCGGATATACACCTACAGATTTTTCATCACTCTCTCCTCATTCTGATTATTTCCGAAAAGAGTGATTGGGTAGAATGTCTTTTTTTTACAAAGGAGCCCCCTTTATTTGATTCTACCTTTGCCTTGTATTAATCATTAAATAATATTCAGATGAGCAAATTAGTTTCTTTTTTTGAGATCCCGGCAGTTAACTTTGAAAGAGCAGTATCTTTCTATCAATCTGTTTTAGGTTTATCTTTAACTGTGTATGAATGCGAACAGGAGAAAATGGCATTCTTTCCGGAAGAAGATGGTCAATGCCCAGGGGCTATTTCCTGGAGTTCTGAAATTCGTTTTGCCCCTTCTTCAGATGGTGTATTAATCCATTTGCATTGTGAGCATATGGAGGAAACATTGAAACGAATAGAAGAACAAAAAGGAGAAATCCTGCAACCTAAAACGAAAATAGAAGCAGAACGGAGAGGTTATTTCGCACTCTTTATGGATTGTGAAGGAAATCGATTGGGATTGTATTCGGATAAGTAAAAAGGCAAGGGCTTCTTTCTAAAAAATAGTAGAAAGAAGCTCTTATACTTTTAGTTAGATAGGAGTAATCCCTTTTTCTTTTAGTAGCTCAAGACTTAATTCTCTTAACTTGAATTTCTGTATTTTCCCACTGCCGGTTAATGGGTAATGATCTACAAAGAAAATGTATTTAGGGATTTTGTGACGGGCAATTTGTCCACGGCAGAAATCTTTTACGATCTCTTCTGTTAGTTCAGCCCCGTCTTTTGGAATGATAAATGCACCTACCTCTTCTCCATATTTTTGAGAAGCGACTGCTACTACTTGTACATCTTTCACTCCGTCTAAATGATAAAGGAATTCTTCTATTTCACGTGGATAGATATTTTCACCTCCCCGAATAATCATATCTTTGATACGACCTGTAATCCGATAATTGCCGTGTTTATCTTTGATTCCCAGATCACCGCTGTGTAGCCATCCCTCTTTGTCGATTACTTCGGCTGTTGCCTGTGGGTTTTTATAATATCCTTTCATTACCAGATATCCTCTACAACAAATCTCGCCTTGCACTTCTATCGGACATTCTTCACCTGTATCAGGATCTAAGACTTTAACTTCCGTAAATGGGTATTCTTTACCTACGGTGGTACAACGTTCTTCAAAACTTTCTTCCAAGGTAGTATGTGTCATTCCCGGAGAACTTTCCGTGAGTCCGTATACACTGGTTATGTGAGTAATATGCATCTTTTCAGTTACCGCACGCATGAGTTCAATCGGACATAAAGCACCTGCCATAATTCCTGTACGCAACGAAGTCAGGTCAAACATTTCGAACATCGGATGATTCAGCTCTGCAATAAACATAGTAGGAACACCATACAAAGCAGTACATCTTTCTTTATGGACAGATGCCAATACAACTAATGGATCAAACTTTTCAACCATCACTTGTGTACATCCGTGTGTTAAAACATTCATAGATGCCAGTACAACACCAAAACAGTGGAATAAAGGTACGCAGCAGCAGAGTTTATCTTCGGAAGTAAAACCCATCCCTTCGCCGGTGAAATATCCGTTGTTGGCAATATTATAATGAGTAAGCATTACCCCTTTGGGGAAACCGGTAGTACCCGATGTATATTGCATATTGACTACATCGTAACAGCTTACCTGATTTTTTACTTCTTGTAAACAGGTATCTTCTATGTTTTGTCCTAATAATAAAAGTTCGGCAGTATTATACATTCCCCTGAACTTCTCTTGTCCGATATACACAATGTTTTTCAGATAAGGGAATTTCTCGCTATGCAGATAGCCTCTTTGAGATTCTTTTAATTCGGGTAACATGGTATAAACCATATCCACATAGTTACCATCGAATACTCCTTCTGTAATACATAGGGTATGTATATCAGCATCCTGTACGAGGTATTCAAGTTCGCTTTGTTTATAGTTCGTATTTACGGTAACCAGTACGGCTCCTATTTTTGCTCCTGCGTATAAGAATGTAAGCCAATCGGGGACATTGGTTGCCCAGATGCCTACATGGGTTTCTTTCTTTACACCAATGGACATTAAGCCTTTCGCCATTCTGTCTACGCGTTCGTTAAATTCTTTCCAGGTAAAGCGTAAGTTTCGATCTGAATAAACCAGAAATTCTTTATCCGGCGTTGTTTCTGCCCAATGCTCCAGCCATTCTCCAAGGGTTCTTTCCTGCAATTCCATTCCTCTGCTCTTTTAGGGTTAATAGGGTGTGTAAATAACGGCCAGTATTTTAGCCATGCTACCATTTCCGGCATGTAAATGATGAGCAACAATAGAATCATAATAGATACTATCTCCTTCTTCCAGGATATAGGTTTCTTTTCCGTAGTTTATCTCTACAATTCCTTCTAATACATAAATAAACTCTTCTCCCTCATGGGTAGATAAAATGAAATCAACGCCTGCTGATGGAGCAATGTCGATAAGGAAAGGTTCCATATGGCGTCCTGCTTTATCTTGTGAAAGCGAGTGATAACCTAAATACTTTTTTGAATTTCCCGAGTTATTATTGAAACGGATGGTATCTCCGTTATCACTATTTTGTTTGCGACAAATAACGGGACCTAATTCGGTATGATCGTCCAGAAAGGTTCCCAGGCGTACTCCTAATACCCTGGCTATTTTAATTAAGGGAGCAAGAGAAGGAAAAGTAGCATCTTTCTCTATACTTTCTATTTGTTCGGTCAACAGACCGGAGCGCTCTGCTACCTCTTCTTGCGATAATTGTTTGGATTCGCGAATACTTTTTATTTTCGCGCCAATGATTCGATTGTTTTTCATAAGTATTGATTTTTTAGTTCTGTTCGCTGTTAATTAATGATCCGAAAGGATTATCCACAAATTTACATTAATATTTTATTATTCAATGGAATAAACTAAAAAATGCATTTTTTTGGTTTTGGATAGGTAGAAAAAGAAAAGGCAGCCTTTGAAGACTGCCTTTTTGAGTATGGATGAATGTTGTTTTACTTTCTAATTCCAAGTTCTTTAATGATCGCACGATATCTGTTGATATCTTTACGGATCAAATAGTTCAATAAACTACGACGTTTACCTACTAACATTTTCAAAGCACGTTCTGTACTGTGATCTTTGTGATTCTTTTTTAAGTGCTCTGTTAAGTGTGAAATACGGAATGTAAACAGAGCGATTTGGCTTTCTGCAGAACCTGTGTTCGTTGCAGAGTTACCATACTTTTCAAAAAGTTCTTTTTTCTTAGCTGAATCTAAATACATGATTTTCTAATACTTTAATAAATTAATACCATATTATTTAAGCAGGTGCAAAGATAGATATTACTTTTTTGATTACCAATACTTTTTTTCGTCTTTTTTGGTGTGCAGGTGAAATTGTTATACCTTTGCATCCAATAAATTAGTCTACATGCAAAAGATTCGGAATATTGCGATTATCGCACACGTTGATCACGGAAAGACAACGCTCGTTGACAAAATGTTATTAGCAGGCAAACTCTTCAGAGAAGGA
>Ga0192245_10541_pt1 | contig 15824 bp, 9 predicted proteins | sample Koala_Koa27_M3_FD_131238 | JGI IMG/M metagenome (GOLD analysis project Ga0192245, IMG submission 131238) | Enriched cells from koala feces incubated with labeled cellulose particles, San Francisco Zoo, California, United States - Koala_Koa2-7_M3 ...
CGGCTTGAGGCTGACGTAGGGCTTGGGCGAGTGGAACTGTTCCCAAATGAAGAGCGCGATGAGCAACGGGGCAATGACAATGTACAGGCAGATGCGCGGCGAGGCCATCCAGTCCAGTATCTTGCCGTAGGTAATGACGTAGATGAGCATCAGCATGCCGGTAGACACGATGAGCATCTCGCGCGGGTGCAGTTCTTTCAGGGGAATGCGTTGCGACGGACGGTCGTGGCGTAGTAACACAAGGGTGAAGAGAATGCCTATCATGATGAGCACCATCATGAAGTAGTACATATACTTCCAGTCGTAATGGTAGGCCAGCAGGGCTGTCAGCACCATCGACACCTGGCCGCTTCCGTAGACCAGCGGGTAGAAATAGGCATAGAACTCGCTACGCACGTTCCGGGGACTGAAAATCTTCTGTGCCCGGCGGATGAACCACAGCATCAGGAAACCCTTGAGGAAACCGATGACAAAGCTGGAGCATACCATCAGGTCGGTGCTGCCCGAGCGGGCGCATATCCAGCTGAGGAAGAACTGGAGCGTGAGGTCGGCCAGCAACAGCGATTTCGCCGAGAAGGCGGCCAGCACCTTGGGCACGATGGGATAGGCCACGGCCATGCCGGCCGAGGCGGCATAGAAACCGATGGTGATGTCTTCGGTATAGGCGCCCAGTGTGTTCGACACCTCGAGCATGCTGCCCGTGTAAGTGCCGTTCAGCATGGTGACGGGCAGGATGATGACGAATATCCCGACCACGGCCAGCCAGTCGGGCACCCACCGGCGTACGGGCAAATCGAGTGCTTGGGCGGTTATCATGGCTTCAGGGCTTCGGTTTCAACCATCATGCCGGCGCGTAGCTTCTGCATGTCTTCGGGACTTACGTCGTCCAGGTCAATGCGTACGGGGATGCGCTGCTGTACCTTCACGAAGTTGCCGGCCGAATTGTCGGTAGGCACCAGCGAGTACTTGGAGCCGGTGGCTTCGGAAATGGCGGTGACGTGGCCGTTGAATACCTTGCCCGGCACGCCGTCCACCCTGATGCGCACCGATTGCCCCAGGTAGATGTTGGCGATTTGTGTCTCGCGGTAGTTGGCCGTTATCCACTTGTCGGTCTGCCGCACGAGGTACGACAGGGTTTGCCCGGCCGATACGTATTGCCCCGGCTCGAGGGTGCGGCGTCCCATGTATCCGTCGTAGGGAGCCGTAACCACGGTGTACGACAGGTTTAGGTTGGCCAGGTCGAGGGCGGCCTCGGCACGCAGGATGCCCGCATTGACGTTGACCTGCTTGCGGCTGGTCTCGGTGTATTGCGACTGGGCGGCTTCCCGTTGCTTCACCAGTGCCTCGTAATGTGCCTGGGCGGCCTCGTAGTTGGCTTTGACCTGCTCGTATTGTTGCTGGGGCACCGACTCTTCGTCGAGCAGGCGTTTGTAGCGGTGGAAGTCCTGCTCGGCTTGCCACAGCTTGGCTTGTGCCTCGGCTATGTTGGCCTCCTGTTCGGCAATGCGGGTCTGCGAGGTGGCGATGCCCGAGTGCAGCACGCCTTTCGAGCCTTGCGCATCGAGCAGGGCGGCCTGCGCTTCCTTCTGGCGGATGAGGTATTCGCGGTTGTCGAGCACCACCAGCGTGTCGCCCTGGCGGACAAACTGGTGTTCCTTGAAGCGCACCTCGCGTATGTATCCTGCCACGCGCACGTTGACGGGCGAGATGTACTGGTCCACAAAGGCGTCGTTGGTTATCTCGTAGTTGACGTAGCGCCAAAAGTAGTTGGCCGTCCAGGTCAGTCCCGAGCAGGCGATGAGCAGGCATACGATGTTGAGGATGATGTTGCGTCGTTTGCGTCTTTTCAGGCGGCGGTATTTCAGTTCGTGTATACTCATAAGCATAGTTTTTGTAGTTGGATATCCTGTTTCATATTCTTTCTGGCTTGCGGGCGGAACGGGTTACAGCTTTCCGGCGGACCGTTGCAACTGGTAGTAGGTGTAGATGACCTGCGTACGTGCCGTGGTGAGTTGCAGCTCGGCGTTGAGGCGCAGGTTGTCGGCGTCGAGCAGGTCGGTCAGGATGGCCAGCTGGCTGAGGTAACGGTTGCGCATGATGCGGTAGTTCTCCTCGGCCTGGCGGACGGACAGCTTCAGTGCCTCCACGCGTTTCAGCGCCTCGTTGTGCTTCAGGTAGGCGGTGCGGATGCCGATGCGGAGGTCTTGCTTCTGCTGTTCCTCGGCATTCCTTTGCAACGCCACGTTGCGCCGGGCTTCGCGCAGCTTGTGCCGGTTCTGGTAGAGGCTGGAGAGCGAGTAGGACAGGGAGAGGCCCACGTTCCAGTTGTTGTTATACATGTCGGCCAGGGTACGCGACACGGGGCGTGCCAGCGTGTTCGATGCGTAGAGCGACAGGTTGGGCAGGTTGTCGGCACGGGTCAGGCGGATGTTGTTGCGTGCCAGTTCGGTCTGTTGTTGCAGCAGGCGCATGGCCGGGTCGGCCTCGTAGGCCTGGAGCACGTAGTCGTCATAGCTTTCCAGCGCAAAGACCTTGTCGAGCAGGGTGGTGTCGGGACGCAACAGCAGACCTTCGTCCAGCCCCAGCAGGATGTCGAGTTGTTGCGACACGAGGCGGATGTTGTTCTCGGTCTGGAGCAACGACAAGTTGTTGTCGGTCAGTTGCATTTCGCTGCGCAGCACGTCGTTGTTGGTGATGAGGCCCTCGCGTTTCATCTGGCGGATGTCCTTGAGGCGGCGCTCGGATTCGGCGATGTTGCGTGCCAGTACCTGGTGTTGCTTGTACAGGCTGAAGAGGTCGAGGTACTGGCGCAGCAGTTCCAGCTTCAGGTCGGCCTGGTCGGTGGCGGTTTGCAGGGCGGCGATGTCGCGTTGCAGGTCGGCCTGGCGGATGGCGTACTTTATTTTTCCGCCCCGGTAAAGCGGTTGCGTGAAGTCGATGGCATAGTTCTGCGACCAGTCGGGCGCGTCGGGGCGGGTAGGGTCGGACAGGCCGTGCTCGAACACGACGGGTTGTCCCACATAGCCTCCTTTCAGTCCCACCTCGACGTCGGGCAGGCGCAGGGCGCGTGCCGTGCGGGCGCGCAGGCCGGCCATGTCCTCTTTCAACCGGTCGGCACCGATGCGCAGGCTCTGTTCGATGCCTTGCTCGAACAATTGCTCTACCGACAGGCTGAGCGAGTCGGTCTGTGCCGCGGCGTGTGTGGCGGCTGTGCCGCACAGGGTGGCAATTGCCAGCAGGCGGAGTTTAGCAATTTTCGAGTACATGTTTCAATTCTTTCAGTAAGTCGTTGAGTGCTTCCAGTTTATCGGTTCCCAGTTTTTCTTCCAGCAGGGTGTAGTGCTGTTTCAGGTGGGGGGCAAGCCATTGCCTGAAGCGTTCGCCCTCGTCGGTCAGGTAGACCAGTTTGTTGCGGCGGTCGTTCGGGTCTTCGCGGCGGCACACGTAGCCCTTCCGCTCCAGGTTGTTCATCAGGTTGGTGAGGCAGGCCTTGTCTTTGGCAGTGCGCTCGGCCAGGGTCTGCTGGCTGATGCCCTGTTCGCCCCACAGGCAGCTCATGATTTGCATCATCTCGAAGGTGATGCCGGCGCCGGTTTCTTTCAACATCCGTTGCATGGCCTGGCGCGATGCCATGCGTGTATGTATCAGTTGGAGGATACATTCACGGGAAATCATGCTCTCATTCATTTTCTTTGGATGTAGGTTTCTGTTTCGGGGCGCAAAAGTACTGCTTCTTTCCGAATTAGTCAACTATTTGACTAATTTTCTGCTCCTTTTTCCAGCTGGAAGGGGGAGGGGTGGAAAGGTGGGGAAAACAAAATGCTGTTGTTTTTGCACGATGTGTTGTCAGAATGCTTGTAATAGTGCCTTTCGGCTGACAACCTCTTTTCTCAAAACTCCCAAACTGGAGAACGAAAGAAGCAAAAAACGGATAAATATGCATGAAAATGCACCGGAAACGGAATATATACGGTTTATATATGCAGAAACAACGGTTCCGGAGCGGGAGGGGGATGGGTTGGCGCCGTGCTCGTAACAGGTTGGAAGCGCGCTTCTGACCTGTTTCACGTTTGCTTCTGACCTGTTATCACCGTTTATTTGTCAAGATAGCCGAAAATCGGAGCCTTTTTTCTGCTGGATGAAATGTAAACATTTCGCTATCTGCTTGCCGTACAGCGGAGTAAGACGCAACGGCTTCGATGAATGCCTCCGGCCTGGGCGGCGAACCGAAACAAGCGATTCTCGCGGGCTTTGGCGAGCAAAGTGTCAAAACGACACACGGCTTTCCCGTCTTTGGGGTACAAAAAAAGCCCCGCAACAGGCCGGCTTGGGGGCAGGCGGCTGTTGCGGGGCCCGGGGATGGGGAAGCGGGTGTGTTACTTCACTTCCCACGTATCGTTTGTCAGCAGCAATTCCTCGAAGTTGTGGTACTTCTTCTTGGCGCTGACTTCTTCAATCTGTGCATGTACGGCTTCGTCGTAGGTGGGCTCGTCCACGTCGCGAATCACACCGAGGGCGATGGGGAAGTCGGGGCCTTCCATCAGCGCCAGCTTCAGTTGCAGGGTATTGTCCATGCAATGGGCGTCGTGCACCAGGATATCCTTTTCGGTAATGCCGTTCTCGCCCAGCTTCACAACCTTCAGGCCGAAGCCTTCCTGCACGAGTCCGAACTCCTTGTTCTCGCCGAAGAGCATGGGTTTGCCGTGCTCCAGGTAGATGGCGTTCTTGGCGCGGCCTTCCTTGTTATATACGGAGTCGTGCGTACCGTTGTTGAAGATGACGCAGTTTTGCAGAATCTCGCACACGGCGGCACCCTTGTGGTTGTAGGCGGCCTTCAGAATATCTACCGTACCGGCAGCATCGGTGGCCACGGCGCGGGCAAAGAAGCGTCCGCGTGCGCCAAAGCACAATTCGGCCGGGTGGAAGGGGTCTTCCACGGTACCGTAGGGCGACGATTTGCTCACGAAGCCACGCGGCGAGGTGGGCGAGTACTGTCCTTTGGTGAGGCCGTAGATGCGGTTGTTCAGCAGAATCATGTTCAGGTCGATGTTGCGGCGCACGGCGTGGATGAAGTGGTTTCCGCCGATGGCCAGTCCGTCACCGTCGCCCGAGATTTGCCAGATGGTCAGGTTGGGATTGGCAACCTTGGCACCGGTCGATATGGCGGCCGCACGGCCGTGTATGGTCTGCATGGCATAGGTGTTCATATAATAAGGCAGACGGCTTGAACAGCCGATACCGGAGATGACGGCTGTTTCCCACGGTGCTACACCGATTTCGGCCATTGCCTTGTGCAGGGATGCCAGGAAGAAGTGGTCGCCGCAACCCGGACACCAGCGGGGTTGTCCTTTTTTGAAGTCTTTTGCTGTATATTCGTTCATAATGTGTGTCCTCCTCGATTTTTAGTTGTTGATGATTTCGTTGAAAGCCTTTACCAGCTCGGCCACTACGAAGGGTTGTCCCTTCACTTCGTTGAACTGGTAGGGCGTGAAGTTATCCACTTTCATACGCAGGTAGGCGGCAAACTGGCCGAGGTTCTGTTCGGCCACTACCACCTTCTTGTAGCGCTTCAGCACTTCGGCAGTGTTTTTGGGTAGCGGGTTCAGGAAGCTGAAGTGGGCCAGCGCCACTTTCTTGCCTTCTTTTATCATCTCGTCCATGGCCGAGTAGAGGTGCCCGTAAGTTCCACCGAAGCCCACAATGAGCAGGTCGGCATCGTCGGCACAGCCTTGCACTTTCACATCGGGTACGGGAATCTTGGCAACCTTTTCGGCACGCAGGTGGCACATCAGGTTGTGGTTTTCGGGGTCGGTAGAGATGGCGCCTGTCCAGCTGTCCTTCTCCAGCCCGCCCAGGATGTGCATGTAGCCTTCCTGTCCGGGGATGGCCCAGTAGCGTACGCCTGTTTCGAGGTTACGGCGGTAGGGCGAGTAAATGTCTTTCATTTCGGCCGGAGCATAGGGCGGGTTGATGGCCGGATATTCGGCCAGCCTCGGCAACTTCCATGCACCCGAGCCGTTGGCCACGTAGCCGTCGGTGAGCAGCACTACGGGAGTCATGTGTTCCAGGGCAATCTTACTGGCCATGTAGGCGGCGTCGAAGCAGTTGGTGGGCGATGTGGCGGCAATAACCGGCATGGGGCTTTCGCCGTTACGTCCGAAGAGGGCTTGCAACAGGTCGGTCTGTTCCGACTTGGTGGGCAGGCCGGTAGAGGGGCCGCCGCGCTGAACGTCGAGTACCACGAGCGGCAGCTCGGTAATGACGGCCAGGTTCATGGCTTCGGACTTGAGGCAGACACCCGGACCCGAAGTAGAGGTAACAGCCAGTGCACCGGCAAACGAGGCACCGATGGCGGTGGCACAACCCGAGATTTCGTCTTCGCACTGTACGGTCATCACGCCCAGTGACTTGTGCTTGGACAGTTCGTGCAGCACGTCAGTGGCCGGGGTAATGGGGTAGGAGCCGAGGAACAGTTTCAGTCCGGCCTTTTCGGCAGCGGCGATGAAACCATAGGCCGTAGCCTTGTTTCCGGTAATGTCCATGTAGCGCCCGGGCACTTTCACCTTGCTTTCAATGCGGCAGGTGGCGTGTGCAATGGAGGCGTGGGTGTTGTGTCCGTAGTCCCATCCGGCATGGATAACCTTGATGTTGGCTTCGGCCACTTCGGGTTTCTTGCCAAACTTCTCGCGGATAAAGTCTTCGGCTATTTTGAGGTCGCGGTCGAAGAGCCAGCATACCAGTCCCACGGCGAACATGTTGCGGCATTTCAGGATGGACTTGTTGTCCATGCCGGTATTTGCCAGGCAGTCTTTTACCATTGTGGTGATGGAGGCGGCAATGACTTCCTGCTTGATGCCCAGTTCTTCGATGGGGTTGTCCGTTTTGAAGGCTGCTTTTTCCAAATCCGACTTCTGGAAAGCGTCGGTGTCAATGATGATACAGCCGTTGGGTTTGGCAAACTTGTATTGTGTTTTCAGTGCGGCGGCATTCATGGCCACGAGTACATCGCATTTGTCGCCCGGCGTATATACCTTTTGTGCACCGATATGTACCTGAAAACCGGAAACTCCCGTCAACGAGCCTTGCGGGGCGCGGATATCTGCCGGATAGTCGGGGAAGGTACTGATGTCGTTCCCCACGGTAGCCGAAACTGTTGAAAAGATGTTGCCGGCGAGCTGCATACCGTCGCCGGAATCACCGGAGAAGCGTACTACCACTTCTTCCAGCTCTTTGACCATCATGTCATTTGCCATAACTTACGATTTTCTTAGATTAATTTGGGTATTATGCTTTGAACGCAGTGCGCAAATGTCGTAAAGTTAATCGGATTAACAAAACTTTTTTTCGGAAAATCGCCAGAAAGCATTATCTTTGCCACCGGTTGTTGCATCTTTGCAGCAACTTTTATGTTAAAGGCCTTGTAGTTCAACGGATAGAATAGAAGTTTCCTAAACTTTAGATAGGGGTTCGATTCCCCTCGGGGCTACACAGAGGGCGGTTATTACACCGCTTTTTGTGTATTGATTCAAGTATTCTTATGCCGTCAGGCTTCATACATCCGCAACGAGCCTATTTTCATGACTTGCCGTTCCAGCAGGTTGCGGTCGCCGGATGCCTTGTTTCGCATTTTGGTTCGGTAATTGTAAATGGTGGTGATTGAATAGCGCAGGAAATGTGCTATTTTTACGCTATCGGTAATCCCGAGTCGGATAAGGGCTAAAATACGCAGTTCGGTATTTAGCTGTTCGTGCGGGCCGGGCTGTATCTGTTCTTCGGGCAACAGCAGTGAATTGATATCTTCAATGAAGGAAGGGAACAGGTGCAGGAATGTGCTGTCGAAATTGGCATAGAATTCTTTCAGTTCCTGTTCAATGAACTTGGATGATTTTATCTGGGTATAAAGCTCCTCAACATTGCCCTTGGACGCTATTTTCCCCAACTGCCGGCGGTAATTGTCCATCTTGTCGAGGTAGATGGAGCACAGATCCATGTAGCGCCCTATGTATTCTTCTTTTAAATATGAACTTTCGGCCAGGTTATGGTTGGCTTCCTTTAGCTTGTCGTTAGAGTTGCATAGCTGCTCGTTCAATTCTTTTAGTTGATTGTTGGCATCTATAACCTCTTTTCGCGCGGCGGCAATCCGTTTCATCTGTTTGTAAACATAGAACATGGCTGCCAGTAAAAAGAAAGACAGTAAACTGATGAACACCAGTGCCCATTTCATTTTGACTTGTTGCTTGTTCAGTTTCTGCTGGTAGGCGTCGTTTACAATCGGGAAAATTTCCAATATCTCGAGAATGCGGAGGCGGGCATTGCAGGCAACGGCATCGTCCATACATAACTTCAGGTAATCGTAAGCACGTTCCACCTGTCCCTCGTGGAAAAGCAGTATGGAGAGTTTGCGGAGGGACACGTATTCGCGTACCGGCAGTTGCATATCGGCAATGGCCGAGATGATGAGGTATTTTTTATTGTTTTCCAGGTCTCCCATCAGTCTGTACGATTCGGATAAGGTATAAGCAAAGAATGCGGTATAGCGTGTGTTGTTTTGGTATTTCTTAAGGTATTGGCTGAGCGATTGGATTGCTTTATCATATTCACCACGTATGTTATAGCAATCGCTCATGACGAGTACATATTCAGGACTTCCCTGGGTGTGGCTTTGTACCAGCGAGTCTCGATAACTGTTGGTCAGTGTCGTGTAGTGTTCCTTTTCTTGTTCGGTGACGGCATAATCGGCCATGAGACCATATATGGTGCGGTAAATGTGATAATAGTAGGAGTGCAGGTATTGTGGCAGTGAGTCTGTGTGTATGGGTTGCATCAGGTCGATGGCTTCTTTATACATGCCGGCTGTTCCCAGTACTTCGGCCATGTTCATTCGTGCATTGTTGATGTGCTCTTTATTATTCAGGCGTAAGGCTATGTGGTATCTGCGCTGGGCTACTGCAAGCGAGGAGTCCACATTGAATGTACGGTACTTATCCAGCAGTTTTCCTAAGAAATCAAAGCGTGCGTCGTCGGTTGGCAGTTGCTCGTAAGTGTGGTTCATTTCCTTCAGTTCCAGCTCGTATTGTGCTATATTGGCAGGACGTTCCTTTAGTGTATAGTCTAGCTGCAGGAGCAGGGAATTTATTTCATCGTTTTGGGCGCATAATAGTTGTCCTGTGCAGAAGAAGATGCATAGGTATAACAGTCTGGCGGCTTTCTGTAAGGTATCCATCTTTATTGCTGTTTATTAGAAAAGTTCAAATTTAACTATTATTCTTAAAAAAGCAATTGCTTGTGGGGGATTTCTATGCGCTGTCTGGATAATTGGTGCAGGTGAGGGGGGAAAAAGGGAGGAGAGGAAATGAACGGTCACGGGTAACAGGAAGATGGACTGGTTTCTTTTCCCTGTCACCCGTGACTGTTTATGATTGGAAACTTTATGGAATGTACCGTGTTATAGCTTTTTCAGACCCTTCAAAGCTTCTTTGTCTGTTGCTTCGATGATGCTGATGGCATAACCTCCTCCGGGAGCGGCTTTCATTTTCAGCACAGTTTTGGCTGTCACAATGCCTTTGCGGATGTTGTATGCCTGTGGATTGGTTTTGTAGTGGGCGTTCTTGCCATCTTCATAGACCGTTGCCACGTATTTTTTGCCGGCATCCAGGAAGTCGAGTTTCAAATTGGAGGCATAGCCGTCTTCGCCCGAGGTACATCCGATGAACCAGTTGTTGGTGCCTTTGGCTTTGCGTGCAGCCACGATGTAGCGTCCCGGTTCGGCTTCAAGGTATTTGCTGTCGTCCCAGTCTACTGCCACGTCTTTAATGAACTGGAAGGCATCCATGAAGCGTTCATAGTGTTCGGGTACATCGGCTGCCATTTGCAACGGGCTGTACATGGTGACGTACAGAGCCAGTTGGCGTGCCAGTGTGGAGTTGACGTGCGAGTTGTTGTTGGGGTTCAGTTTGTTGATGTCCATCTCGAAGATACCCGGCGTATAGTCCATCGGGCCTCCTTGCAATCGTGTGAAGGGCAACAAGGTGGTGTGGAAAGGTTTGCTTCCGCCGAACGATTCGTATTCTGTGCCTCGTGCCGACTCGTTACCAATAAGGTTGGGATAAGTACGGCAAAGCCCTGTGGGACGAACTGCCTCGTGGGCATTGACCATGATTTTATGTTTGGCAGCCTGTTTTACGGCATGCAGGTAATGGTTTACCATCCATTGACCGTAGTGGTGCTCACCGCGCGGAATGATGTTGCCTACATAACCGCTCTTCACGGAATTGTATCCGTATTTGTTCATTAACTGGTAGGCTTCTTCCATGTGGCGTTCGTAGTTGCGGACGGAGGATGACGTTTCGTGGTGCATCATCAGGCGTACGCCTTTGGATTGTGCGTAGCGGTTTAGTTCTGCAATGTCGAAATCGGGATAGGGGGTTACGAAGTCAAATACGTAATCCTTGCTGTTACCGAACCAGTCTTCCCAACCCACGTTCCAGCCTTCTACCAGCACTTGGTCGAAGCCGTGTTCGGCAGCAAAGTCAATGTAGCGCTTCACGTTGGCCGTATTGGCGGCATGGTTTCCGTGAGGCTTCACCTTTGAATAGTCCGTTTCATCCAGTTTTATTGACGGCAGTTCGCCGGTATACGACCATGAACTTTTGCCAGTAATCATTTCCCACCATACGCCGACATATTTTACAGGCTTTATCCACGAGGTATCTTCCAGTTTGCATGGCTCGTTCAGGTTCAGAATCAATTTCGAGGCCAATATCTGACGTGCGTCGTCGCTCACCATGATGGTGCGCCACGGCGTGTGGCAGGGAGTCTGCATGTATCCTTTATTGCCTTGTGCGTCGGGAGTCAGCCAAGAGGTAAAGATAAAGTTCTTGTCGTCCAGGTCGAGATGCATGCATGAGTAATCTATCAATGCAGCTTCGTGTAGGTTGATGTAGAGGCCATCGGCTGTTTTAAGTTGCAAGGCGGTCTGTACGCCTGTGGGTGAGAATTGGGTTTGCGAAGCATTGCTGGTGATGGCGCTCTGCATAAGGCCACGTATTTCGGAAAGTTTGCATTCGGTATAGTCATATTCCTGAGTGTCGTAGTCACCGGGAATCCACCAGGCTGTATGGTCGCCTGTCATGGCAAATTGGGTACGTTCTTCCTTAATAATAAAATAGTTCAGGTTTTTCTGTCGGGGAAATTCATAACGCAGGCCCACCCCTTCGTCGTATACCCGGAAACGAATGTTCATGTAACGGTCGGTCGAGGCTTGTTTCATCTCTACCAGCATTTCGTTATAGTGGTTGCGTATGTCTTTTACTTCACCCCATACCGGTTGCCAGGTTTCATCGAAAGTAGATGTGGTAGTCTTTAGGATTTCAAATCCGTCCAGCAGATTGTTGTTGCCGGTCAGTTCCAATCCAAGGCTACTGGGCTTGATGACGGCTTGCTGTTTGTAGCTTACCTCATAGGTGGGTACCCCGTTGGGTGTATCAAAATGAAGTGTGACTGTCCCGCCGGGTGAAGAGATGTTCTCTGCATTGCTTATGAAGAAGGCGCAAAGCAGAGTTGATGTCAGTAAGAATCGTTTCATAATCATAATGTGTTTTGGTATTGTAGAAAATGTTTTTCAAGAAGTTCTTCTTTGCGAAAAGGAGAAACCGGATTCAGTTCGCTATCTGCCGTTGGAGTTACTATTCCAGTACAACCATGTTCCAGTATTTTAGGCTTGGCAGTTCGATAATCACTCCCGATTCGTCCTGCTCAAAGTCTAGGGTACGGGGGATACCGTAGTTGTCGTCGGGCGAAGCCATCCAGATGCGTTGCACTGGTCGTGTGGTCTTTAGGTGCAGCCTTTCCTGTTGCAGTAACTTGGGTTCAGGCTGGGTACCGTCTGTATCGCGCCAGTCCAGTTTGTCGGCATTCGAGGTGTTCAGCAGGTGGAGTACGAGCGATTGTCCCAGGTCCTTTCCCAATGCCGTGACGCATCCGTATTGCGGAGGCCAGTCGGCGTATTTTGTTGTTCCCTCTGCCGGACTGACTTCCACCGGACAGAAGTCGCCACCATCGCGCAATAGGTTTTGGTAGGCCACGAGGAAGTCGTAGTATGCAATCATTGCCGTTTCCAGTTCGGGTTTCATTTGCAGGTTGTTGTTGGGAAAATACTCTTTACAGAGCATGTGTTCGCCCAATTCCAGGTGTGAGGCTCCGAGTGCAAACATCACGGCATCGGTCAACAGTACGCCGGGTGTGTTGAAGTATCCCTTTCCGTCGGCCACATTGTAGTTCATGTAGGCGGCAAAGACGGTGGCTCGTTCGCGGTTCAGTTGCCGGTTGTTTTCCAGTATGCGTGAAAGGTCGGCGAGGCGTGGGGCATCGCCCCATACTTCATTGTAGAAAAAGTCTACTTCCCCTTGTGCAATCTGTTCCTGTCCGTATTCACTGACGGCGTTCATCACCAGGCGCTTGTCAGGATGTGCTTGTTTCATGGCGCGGATAAACGACAGATAACCGGCGGGCAGGTCTACTTCTTTGCCTTGGGCATCGTACAATGTCCCGCGGCTGCCCAGTTGGTCTATCTGGTAACCGTCGAAGTTGAAAATCCCGTATACGGTTTCATTTTGTCGGGCAAGGTATTCTTGCCATGCCGGATTGCCAGGGTTTACCAGATAAATGTTGCTTTTCCAGCTTGAGGGAAGTGCATGCATGTCACGTTCCTTTTGTACCTTGTCTTTATAAAGGTACCATTCGGGCGATACGCCATCGGCTTCCGCGTCTTCCAATGCTCCGAAACACAAGTTGTAGAAGATGGATTTCATGCCATATTTGTGTGTTTCGGCAATGTAACTGTCTACTACGGTCTTCTCTACAGTGCGATTGGCAATGTCGGTCCATTCCTGTTGCGGCGCTTGTACGCTGCCTGCTGCCGGTTGGTGATGTTTGTAATGCCAGTCCTGGTATTGCACACCGTTGATGTGGTAACGGTTCAGGCGTTTAATGTTGCGTGCAATCTGTTCCTGAGTAAGGCCGCTGTAGTGCGATAGGAATCCGTAACGGGGAAATTTGTTCCAATCCGAAGAAACGTCTATTGCGATGCTTCCGCGCACCGTTTCATGACCGTCGGCATCCTTCTGATAGATTTCGGCCAGATAGCCTTTGAAATCTGTTGCCGGTGGAGTCCATGTCCACGTATTACCGTGTATGGCTTCTGTGGAGAGGATGTTGTTCAGGTGACGGTAGCGGACAGATAACTGTCCGCCACCGGTTTGTTCCATTTGGAAGGTTACTGCTTCACCGGGTTGGTAACATGCCTTGTCTGTCGAAACAGAGATGGCTTTTGGGGCTACATCGTCTTGTGTCGTCTTGCTGTCGGTACAACCGATGGCAAAAAGCATTCCGCATCCAATGGTCAGATATTTTTGTATCCTCATGCTTATCTTGTGATGTCAGGATAGCCCGGGTTTTGTTTTAAATCGGGGTTGGCACCCAAAATCTTTTGCGTCAGGATGAAGATGTCGGTGTGGTTGTCTGCATCCGGTTGCTTGTCCCACCAAGTTGAACTGCTGAATTTGTTCCAGCGGCACAGGTCGGTGCGTCGGCGTGATTCGTCCAGGAATTCACGGCCCCACTCGTCTATCACTTCCTGTTCGGTCAACAACACATTGCCTTCGGGTTGGTAGAGGTATTCTTCCCAGGTCGTTTCCGGATAGTTGCGCTTACGTACGGCATTGAACATCTTACCGGCTGTCTCCAGGTCACCCTGGCGGAATTTGCATTCGGCCAAAGCATAATAGATTTCTGCCAGACGGATTTCGGCATAGTCCGATTCCATGGCACCCGGATCGTCGTCGCGGTAAATGGGGTATTTGACACAGCACCATCCTGAATTCATGTCACCGTGGCTTACGCTTGATTCCTTGTCGTCGATAATGGTTCCCGGGGCCGTAGCCTCAAACTTGCCTACCTGGTCGCGCAGGTAAATGGGATAGCCTCCTACCGGAGATTTCACATGGTCTGTTTCGCCATTGTTGTTGATGTATTCCAGATAGCCGTACAGGAACATGCCTTCGCGCTGGCTTGTACCCGGCAGGTTGACGTATTTCTTCAGACGGACGTCTTCGGGGTATTTCTTGAACTTGGCGATGGGGCTTCCCAGGTCGAAACTGTAAGGATTTCCGTCTACGTCGAGGCTTGGCTGGATGCCGCGTCCGGGATTCATGCCACCCCAGTCGGTAAAGCCGAAATAGTAGTGGGCATCGCTGGGCAGTCCCCACCAGTACATGTCGCTTGTCATATGCCAATGGCTGTAACCGTAGCTGGAGGTAAAGGCAAACAGAATTTCGTTGGATGTATCGTTGTTCCAGTCAAACGGGTCGTACCAGTTTTTGTCCAGTTGGTAGCTGCCATATTCGCCGTTGATGATTTTCTGTGCATATTCGGCGCATTTGTCGTACTTGGCTTCGCCTGTCCACTTTTCGGCATTCAGATACAGGCGTACCAGCAGTGCGGCTGCAGACCCCTGATTCCATTGGCCTTGTTTCATGCCGTTGCCCGAGTTACCTTCTTTCTTGGGAAGCAGATTAATGGCGTCGGTAAGTTCACCTTCGATGAACGCGAAGATTTCTTTGGGGTCGAGCTGGTGGGTTGTGTTTTGCGACTGGTCGCTGAAGCTGACTACTTTCGGCAGGTTGCGGAACATGTCGAGTGCACGGATGTAGAACCATGCACGCATGGTGCGCAATTGGGCTTCCAATGCGGCAAAATCTTCGGCGGAGAAACTGTATTGTTCGGGATTCAGTTTGGAGAAGCCTTCCAGCACGGCGTTGCACTGCCCTATTCCTTGGAAACAACCGTTCCAGGCACCGGTAATGAGGTCGCTCTCGCCACCTTCCAATCCCCAAGTATGCTTGTGCAGGCGTTCCCATTGTCCGCCGTCGTACCACCATCCGTCTCGTTCCCATGTGCCGATCTGGTCGGCCGAGAGCTCTTGCAGGCGGTAGGTAGAGGTTACCGACCAGAAGCCGTGCTCGAAGGGACGCAGGAATGCACGTACCACGTCGTCGTGTGTTTGATAATAGTTGATGGTTACAGTCTGGTCGTAAACCGTTTCTGTAAGGTCTGTACACGAGGGGGCAGAAACAAGCAGGGCTGCTCCCAATGTATAACTTAAGATATTCTTTAGTTTCATGATTCTTCAGATTAAGTGGTTAATTAGAAATCTACCTGTACGCCAAACATCAGTTGGGTAGTGGAAGGATAATAATTGCGGTTTCCTCCGAAGGTACCGGGTGTCAGTCCGTTGACCTGGTAAGTGGACGGGTCTACGCCGCTGAAGCCTGTAAGGGTGAAGAGGTTTCTTCCGGTGAGGTAGAAACGTACTTTTTCCAAGTACTTTTTGTTCACCTGCCAGGTGTAACCCAGAGTGGCCACGTCGAGTTTCACGTAATCGCCTTTTTCTATGAAGTAATCGGTCAGGACGTTGACGCCGGTAGTGATGGCGGCGTTCTCTTCGTAAGCTTTGGGCAATACGTTTGAAATTTTGTTGGAGCTTTGCAGACCGTAGTACAGGTCGTGGATGTTGAACAGGTCAAATCCGAAAGCGCCGCGGAAATAGAGTGTCAAGTCCCAGTTCTTGTACGTGAACGCATTTGTAAGCGAAGCGGTGAACTTGGGCAGTCCGTTGCCGGTAATGCGTTTGTCTTCTTCGGTGGCGTTGTTAATGGAAATCTTTTCGGTGTTGTCCTTGTTCCACACCAGCCAGTTACCGTTTTCGTCTATACCGGCATATTTGTAGGTGCGGAAGTTACCGATGCGTTCACCTTCGCTGATGCGTT
>Ga0192245_10544_pt1 | contig 15751 bp, 12 predicted proteins | sample Koala_Koa27_M3_FD_131238 | JGI IMG/M metagenome (GOLD analysis project Ga0192245, IMG submission 131238) | Enriched cells from koala feces incubated with labeled cellulose particles, San Francisco Zoo, California, United States - Koala_Koa2-7_M3 ...
CTTCCTGTTAATGCCAAACCTTATACGCCTGTTCCTGCTGAATTGAAAATAAAAAAGCTCGGGCCATCAGACGAAGGTTTTGCATCTGAATATGACGGCGTTATTGAAATACACGAAATTATCCACGTAGGAAAATAGATTTATTTTCCACTCTTTGCCAATTCGGCACGGATACGGCTAAGAGATTGAGGCGTAATGTAAAGATAGGATGCAATGTGTTTTAATGGTACATGTTGCAACAATTCGGGCATTTGTTCAAGCAAGGATAGATACCTCTCTTTGGCTTGTGTAGCTCCTTCATTTATGAGTCGCTCTTCAAATACTAGAAACTCCCGTTCAAACATTCTACGTCCTAAATTAGCCGCATCTGCCGATGAATTGAAGAAAGTTTCCAAATCTAACTTGCTGATACGATAAAGAAGACTGTCACTCATAGCTTCAATAGAAGTTCCCGATGGACGTCCTCCCATGTAACCACGGGTAGAGAAGAGTGTTTCGCCCGTTGTAGCAAACCAAATACTCACATCCACCCCATTACGAAGATAATAACCACGCCAAATACCCTGTCCAATAAGATAAAAGGCTGTATTAAGTTCACCTTCACGTACCAGTATTTCACCTCGACAATATGTTACAGGTTTCATTAAAGCCAATAATTGTGTAGCACCGTCAACCGATACGCGATATTTTTTACTAAAGATATCTATAAACTTTTCCATACTATAAAATGCATTAAACACCCTAAAAAGACAAACAAAAATGTGTATTACAGACTTCTCTATCTTTTTTAGCCAGTTCTAATTTTTTTACTTTAAGATTTTTTCCCTCTACAATAAATTGTCAATACAAAAAGTAAAGTTACCGTTTCTGCTGCAGGTACAGCCAACCAAATGCCTGATACACCGAACAGAATAGGCATCAGCCAAAAACAAAGTAATACCAAAATAAAACCCCTTAACAAAGTGACAGTCATAGCAGGACGGTCGCGTTCTACGCTTTGGAAATAACCGATAGATACAATATTAATTCCAAAACATACAAACCCAGCAGCAAAAAGTGGAAGTCCATGCAAAGCGATGTTGTACGTCGCACAACCTTGTTCGACAAACAAACCTACAATTTGTTCAGTAAAAAATTCTGTTATAAGAAAAACAGCAACACCGCAACCAATTGCTGTCCATAGTGCCAACCGGAAAGCAGACTGCACACGTCCAGGCTGAGAAGCTCCATAGTTATAACTCAAAATAGGCTGGGCCGATTGAGCTATGGCATTGTATACCATAAAAATAATAGGAAAGAAATAGCAAGCAATGCTGAAAGCTGCTACACCATCCTCACCCAAATAACGGATGAATACATAGTTTCCAACAAACATCATGATTGCAATGGCTGTCTCACATAGAAAAGTAGAAAGCCCCAAACGCATCATGTAACCTACATTGCGAACCGTCAGGCGTAGACTTCTTATACTTAGTTTAAGACGCTCCAAATGAATGATGTTCCTCCCTTGAAGAAGATAGAATAGTATCATCAATGCACCTACTATATAACCCAGGCTAGTAGCTAACGCTGCACCAAACATTCCCCAATGAAAAACATTAATGAAAAGATAATCAAGGAAAATGTTAATAAGTGCCGGAATGATGTTACAAATCATGGCATAGGTTGGAGAACCGTCCAAACGTACAAAGAACATGCCCGAACTGAGCAATGCACTGAATACCAAAAAAGGAACAAACCAATGCATATACTCTACAGCCAATGGTAGTAACCGTGGACTACTACCCAATAAGCAGGCCACCTGCTCTACATTACACAAGATTACTACTGCATAAACAATGAGCAGTAAAGAAGATACAATGAGAGCTTGTGCCACATTGATACGTGCTACTTTGGGTTTATCGTGTGACAAATGAATGGAGGCTACCACTGATGCGCCGATACCGAACATTAATGCAACTCCTGTATTGATGAGGAAAAGTGGTGCCGTGATGTTAACCGCAGCCAAAGCGTCACTTCCAATTCCTTTACCCACAAAAATGCCATCCGTGATAATGAAAATGGCTGAAAACACCATACCCAATATGGTAGGAATCAGTAATTTCCTGAACAGGGTAGGGACGTGCATATTACCGAAATCAATGCTGTCTTTGAGTGTTTTTTGGTTGTTTATTGCCATATCCGTTTACTTTTAGTTGAGTTAAGTGACAAAACTGAATGTTTCTCTCAGTTTTTTACTTTATATCTAATCAACCGTTTTTGCGATGGCAAAGGTACAACAAACCAATATGGAAAAAATTATCAAATGATAAGAAATTAAATACTCGAAGATTTCATGCAAGGTATACCAACAATACGAAACCGATTATGCTCATTCGTTTTTATCAAAATCAAATTTCTCTATCTCATCCGGTATCGTGAAATTGCGGTCTGCAAACAATTCTGCCAAACCCGATATTTGTTTCAAACGCAATAGTTCATCACGATCCATACCTATATTTTTCATGATCCATTCGTCCGACATTCCCGCCTTGTCCAATTCCGCAACAATATTACACATCAATTCTATATTATGAGTTCCACGAGCTCGATTGTGCCGAATGGTTGAAGCCATTCTGTTTGATAGATCTTTTTCTATAACAACCACAGGAAGCAAACCTTTCTCACGTTCATATATCCGCTTAGAGGTCTTTAAAACCTGATAACGGTGAAATCCGTCAACTAAAATATACCGGTCTTTTTCTGTATTGTAATAACAGACACAAGGCATGGTAAAACCATCTTCCCAAATAGATAACTCCAATAACCTCATTTCGGGAGGAGCAACCACATTCGGATTATAATTATTAGCTTCTACTTTTTCTAACGGGACTGATTTAACATTATAAACAGGACTTACATAATCACTCATAACATTATATTTTTGAATTGTTCCATGATTTTATCTCTTTTATATGCCTCTTCCTTGGTTAAAGCAAATCCCATATACTTGCATGCATGATCATTCTTTAAAATACAAATACACACGCGCTTATATGTAGGAATCTCTCGAAATTCAGGAATATTGATATCATCCAGGTAATCCATGCGGACAGGTCTCTTACGAGTCTTATAATTACTGCTGTTTCTTACTTCCATCGTAACACCTGCATCCCGCAATTTTTGGATTGTTTCATCTGAAAGGCAGCCACCTTTAGTTCGCCAAAATTCAATACTTACAGTTAGTTTTTTCAAATAATTTCGTCTTGTAGACTCCGGAAGGGTAGAAAGCAGAAATTGCATAAATTGTTTCCAGGTATACCCTTTTGGCAAACGCACAGTTTGCCATCCCATAGCTCGCGTGCCTCCATAAATACCTGTAAAATTCACACCGTTGACCCGCCCTATCATACGTCCCCACGTATCAGGATCAATGGCACGATAGAGGCGCAGACTATCTTGAGCTTCACACAAAAAAGGACTGGCAACCCTTTGGCGCTCAATATTCACTCCTGCCTTATAATATAAATCGTACAAGTGATTATAATCAAAATGAAACTTTCCGTTAGCAGTCCACACATCTGTCGTTTTCCAATCATAAATCGGATAAGCGTTATATATATCGTTCCCTATTTTTGAAGTCCATCGATAATTATGATACATCTGATATTTATTGTTCAGATGGATACTGCGCCAACGATTAAAACTTTCTTGCGTACGGATACCTATCAGAAAACATGAGCGCACCCCATCTTTTCTTTCGTGTAACCATTTGGCAAAATGCATCTGAAATTCGTAATCCCACATTTCAGGTGTATAAAAAGAAAAATCATCTTTAGTAAAGCATTGTTGGGGCATCTTCCTCACCCAGATATCCTTCAAATCATCCTGCCAAGGACGCCAATAACTTTGAAACATGGAAGTACAAGTCGTTACACGAAAAGGCACACACACGCGATACACTTCCAATATATCTTTATTGGCTTCAAAAACACGATCAACATAATCTATCGTTACTTTGTATTGTATTTCATAATCCATATGAAACACACATAATTTGCGGTCTAACTGATTTCGACGTATATAATCTATACATAAATTCAGCAATACGCCGCTATCTTTCCCGCCAGAAAAAGAGATACAGATTGTATCAAACTCCTTGAAAATGATTGCTAACCGTTCTTGAGCTAATTCATAGACATTTTTTGCACTACTCATTGTTCTTTGGCATTTCTTATCATTCGTATATACCGTGTCCACTGCTTTTCTGCCTTAAATCCTAACCCCAGAAAAACCTCTTTATCTTCTAAAAAACTTACAGCTGCAAGTTCTTTAATATGCCCCATTGCTTTGATAACCTCGTTTAATAGTAGTTCCAAAACATGAACATTCTTACCCTTAATATAATAATTGTTGATGACTGCATTGTACCTTTTGTTTTCCACAGGTATAAAACCAAGTACTTCTTCATTTTCCAATGCAATAAACCATACAAAAGAGTCTGTCGTACGAAATGGGAAATTATAATTCTGTTTCAGCACTTCAGGATTCATTACCAAAGGAGCAACAAGTTGATATAAACACTTATCTGTTCCACCTAATTGGACAGTTTCTATCATAGTCCCTTTCCTTTAAATTGTTTAAATGAATTTCTTGATAAAGGTAGCTATTTAACCAATAATTGCATGTTTCTATTATGGAAAATTAAGATTCTGGCACTCATTGGAGGGCATCTGTTAACTCAGTTACCCACCGATTCTATATAATCTTTATCTACATACCACAAATATCCACGGATACATTCTTCAGAATATCCTATACGAGCAAGTAGAGAGATATATTCTTGAATCTGTTTATGATACTTTTTCTGAGGTTTACCAAATTTCAAATCAACTACAACGACTTCCTTACCACGTACCATTACACGATCAGGACGACGGGTATTGAGTTTTCCATTTTCATTCCAAATAATATCTCGTTCGTTGAACAGTTGCCAAGAACCATCATACCAATCTTTCACTTGAGACAAACTAAAGGCATGACGGGTTAATTCCCGAATTTCCTTCTCTGTCTGAACACTGTCAATAACCCCTTCAAATATCAAACGGTCAATGGCCGCATCTACATCATGTATAGTCACAATTTCAGAAAACAATGTATGCAATAGCTGACCACGATTAATAAAATGCAGGTTGGAGCTGTGTTGCATAGGATTTATTTGGTTCATGAAATCGGCAGAACGGTTACTTTGACGAAATTCAATATCATGCTGTACACTGTTCATTTGCACTTGACGCCTGACAGGTTTCTGAACTAGTCTGTTGACTGTTTCCAACTTTGATTGTTCGTATATTCTCGATGAAGGACAAAGAGTGCCAAATTCATACATTAAACGCTCTGCATCCCAATGTCCATTTCCGTCTTCGACGACATGAAGCAATACATTGGCTAATATGTCTGAAACCGTATTTTTCTGCCCTTCTTTACACCAAATCAAAAGATTCTTTTCAGCACGGGTGAAAGCAACATATAACAAGTTCAAATTATCAACCCACAACTGAAGACGTTCATGCAAATAGTCTTTCCGGAATATTGATTCGGCCATTGTACCAGAATAATTCACTGGGATCAAATCAAGCGTTTTATAAGGTTCTATATCCGTATTGCACCATACCAGCTGCCTGTTTGTTTCATTTTCTATTTTCCAATCACAAAAGGGTATCAATACTGTATGAAACTCCAAACCTTTTGATTTATGAATAGACAAAATGCGTATACCCTCTGTGGCACCGCCTGGTATGGTCTTTGCACATAAAGTTTCATCCCAATAAGATAAAAAATGTTCTATGCCGGAAGAATTGTTTTGTAAATACTCTGTAACAGAATCAAAAAAACACAGCAAATATGCATCTTGCTGAGGAATTTTATTAAGCTGAAACGATCTGAATAACTCTTCAACCAATTCATATAGTGGCATCAAACGTAATTTTTCCATCTTCCCATAAAATAAAGCTGGTAGCAGTTCGTCGATAGATGAAGTAAACAAATTGTTCCAATCCATATCATCCTGCCCGTGCAAAATAATTTGTTGCTGATAGGTTGAAGCCAATGATGTCGCCGCAATCAAATCGTTGGGATTTGAAAGATAGCGCAAGGCATCTATCAACATGCACACAGCAATCGAAGCATCCAAACGGAAAGCCTCATCTGATACAACGGGAATATGTAATTCCTTATCAAAATAGTCTGCTATTGGGGGTATATTCTTGTTTTTGCGAACCAATATAGCAATATCATTCAAATTTACTCCATTCTCTATAAGAGTTTGAATTGAATTACCCAACGCAATAAGTGTATTTTGTGTATAATCGTGCTCTTCATCTGAATTAAGAAAAGTTGTTTGTACATAACCACTTGCATTCGTTTTAGAGGACAACTGTTCTACATCAGCATAGGCTTGCTGCAATGGTTTACAATTTTCCCCCAATTCTTCCAAATGTAATTTATTCAAGTGGTTTACTGCATGTACAAATACCCGATTGTTAAAATTTACAATATTTGTTTCACTTCTGCGATTTATATTTAAGGTGCGGACTTTAATCATTGACGAATTGTGAGTGAAAAAAAACGAATCTACATTATTTCCGTTCCCCAATGAATTAAGAATACTCCAATCTCCGTTTCTCCAACGATAAATAGACTGTTTTACATCACCTACAATCAGACTGTCGGCACCTTGTGACAATCCTTCTAACAGCAGCATGCGAAAATTGTCCCATTGCATCCGGCTGGTATCCTGGAACTCATCTATCATTACATTACGGATATTCGTACCTATCTTCTCAAACACAAAAGATGAATCGTCTTTCTGCACTAGTCTATGAAGAAGTGCATTGGTGTCTGAAAGAAGAAAGCGATTGCATTCATGGTTTAAAATACGGACTTCCTTGTCTATATGATTTAATAATTGCAATTTATTTAAATGTTGTGTGGAAAGCCTGCAACTATTAATTGTAATGTTTTTTTTCAAACGCTCTTTCTCTGCATCATTTAACAATGGCAACAATATTTTGTCTGCTAGTTCTATGATTTCTTTTTTTCTTGGAGATGTTTTGCTTGACCAGTTTTCGGCATCTTCCAAACATTTTTTTAATGTTTGAGTTACTATCTCTTTGTCAGACAATCTTCCTTCTTTTAATTTACGGAAATAACTTCCTATGCCATTTTTCCCCCCTTTCAGTTCATCAGTAGCTAAATTATGTCTTAGCAGAACCTGATCAAATTTATCGCTGAAAGACTTCATTTGTTGCAAAGCATCAGTTTCCATTTCGCTAAGCACATCCCGATAGAGTCTTATTATTTGATGGTTTTGTAATTCCGTACGAAGTTTCTCGCCACGTTCTATATAGCTTTCATCAAAAATGTTTCTACCAAAATTCTTGATTTCTTCAGAAACATTCCAGCGTTTATCATTTGCAATGCGTTCATTTATATAATCCAACAACCATCCGAGAACAGGTGAAGATGGGGTTAACTTGTCTATCATATTATCTACGGCATTGTCCAATACTTCCTCATTGTTAAGCTCAATATTTAAATTTGGGCTCAATTCAAGTTCGCGCGCTAAATTACGCATGACTGATTGAAAAAAGGAATCTATTGTTTCTACACGAAACCGGCTATAATCATGCAATATGTAGTTTAAGGCGATACCTGCCCGTTCACGTATATCTTCGTCCGATAAACAAAAGTCAGAAGAAAAGAACGATGTTCTTAACTTTTCTTTCACACACTGTAAATAGCATTCCGAAGCAGAATCGTTTTTCCATATACCATATAACTGTTGCAAAATGCGTTCTTTCATTTCAGTTGTGGCCTTATTGGTGAAAGTTACAGCCAATATTTGCTTATATGCATGCGGATTCAATATCAAATATTTAATGTATTCCACAGCAAGCGTGAATGTCTTTCCTGAACCGGCAGAAGCTTTATATACCAATAATTCCATATGGATTGTATTTTAACGTGAACGATATTATTCCATGCTATTTTTTCGGATAATAACCGAAATACTTAAATAGCTCTCTTCAAGGCCTACTGCCACTTACGTGATTTTAAAATCAGATAAGAAACAAGTCCGGCACTCAACATTACTCCCCATGCCATGAGATAACCGTATTTCCAATCAAGTTCGGGCATGAATTTAAAATTCATGCCCCATACTCCAACCAGGAAAGTAAGCGGTATGAAAATTGTTGAAACGATAGTGAGTCGTTTCATAATATAATTCATATGCATATCGCTGTTCGATATGTATAAATCCATGAGTGATGAAAGTGTTTCACGGCATCCGTCAATAAGTTGTACAGCATTCAGAAGATGGTCATTGACATCATTAAAAAACGGTCGGTTCGTCTCATTGACAAGTTCTGAATCAGGATGTAGAATTTTTGAGTACTGGTCTTTCAACGGAACTACAGTACGTTTTATCTCCATGTATCGTTTTCGCAACATTTGTAGTTGCATACGTATATTATAGTTGGTAGTAGCGGCCAATAATTCTGTTTCCAAATCGTCCAGCTGATCGCCAATCTCAATAGCCAATGATACATAACTCGAAACCAACTCATTGAATAATACAGAAAATAAATAATCTGACGGACGGGTACGTATTCTCAGAATGTTTTCTTGCAATGCCTTTACAGCATCGTCAAAAAAAGAAGCTTCTCCTTCAGTAAAAGTCAACACCACATTTTTGCCTTGTATCAATCGTACTGCAATAATAGTATCTTCACGCAAAATGCGGGTAACTACAAAATTAAATTCACCGTTTTTCTCAATTTTACTGGGATGGTCAACATTGAGAATATCTTGCATCATTAGAAAATTGATATTGAAATAGGTACAAAGGTTCTTGATATATTCCGTATCCTTAAGGCCATGTACCCTTATCCAAAGCTTATCTTCATCAGTAGCATGTATCGCTATTTCTTTAAAATCCTGGCAAATAATTTCACTAAACCGATCTGGTGAATAATAAATCAAATGTACATGTGTATGTGTACCATTATCACCATTATAAGTAAGGCGTTCGGACAGCAAATTGTTATTCATGGCTAGCGTCTTATATTGTCTTTGTCTACTATTAATTTTTTCTGTTTCATAAATCGTCCGATTCTAATTTACGCAACGGACGGCATGGATTTCCTACAGCCAGTGTATATGCCGGAATGTCTTTAGTGACCACACTGCCGGCTCCAATAACAACTCCATCGCCGATACTCACACCAGGCAGAATAACTACATTCCCACCAATCCAGACATTGTTGCCAATGTGAATAGGATAAGCATACTCCAATCCTGCGTTCCGCTGTTCCACATCAAGAGGATGCCCTGCAGTATAAATTCCTACATTGGGAGCTATAAATACATTATCACCAATATATACTTCAGCACCGTCTAAAATGACAAGGTTGGCATTTGCAAAAAAATTTCGGCCGATATGTATATGATAACCATAATCACAGTAAAAAGGTGAAATAATACAACCATTTTCACCCATGCACACGATACGCCGAATCAATAAATCACGTTCAGCAATCCGCGCAGGAGATAAAGAATTATATTCATGCAACAGACAGCGAGTATCAAACATTTCCTGTTGCAATTCTGGGTCATGATTGGCATCATATAGCAACCCTTCCGCAGCTTTCTGTTTTTCTGTCTTCATCATCTAAAAGCATTATTATCTGGCAAAGATAATATTTCTATAAATAATTGCCCTGTTTTTGTCTATGATAAAATTAAAACCAATTGCCAAACATAAATCATGAAAAATATATTGGCAATAGTCATTATTGTCAATTCATTGCTCACTACCCAATTCACTAAAGAAAAGTCTTTTCATTGGTTAACTTTCTCCTTTTTCGTACTTTTGCATTTCATTTCGCACTTGCGAATCCTTTTAATATATGATACATTTATGAAAACGGACATTGAAATAGCCCGCAGCATCGAATTAAAAAAAATCAAGCAGGTAGCCGAAAGTGTCGGTATTCCTCGCGAGGAAGTGGAAAACTATGGACGCTATATTGCCAAAATTCCTGAGCGTCTCATTGACGAGGAGAAAGTGAAGCAAAGTAATCTGATATTAGTAACGGCCATTACTGCCACCAAGGCCGGCATAGGCAAAACAACTGTTTCCATAGGTCTGGCATTAGGATTGAACAAAATCGGTAAAAAAGCCATTGTTGCTTTACGTGAACCTTCATTGGGCCCTTGTTTTGGCATGAAAGGTGGAGCAGCTGGCGGAGGATATGCACAAGTTTTGCCAATGGAGAAAATAAATCTGCATTTCACAGGAGACTTCCATGCCATTACTTCGGCACATAACATGATATCCGCTCTGCTGGATAATTACATTTACCAACATCAATCTGAGGGGTTTGGCTTGAAAGAAATTATTTGGAAACGTGTACTGGATGTAAACGACCGGTCGCTACGCAATATTGTCACCGGATTAGGACCGCGTACAAATGGCGTAACACAAGAATCAGGATTTGATATCACTCCGGCTTCTGAAATTATGGCCATCCTTTGCCTGGCAAGCGATACTGAGGATTTGCGGCGTCGTATCGAAAATATTATTCTTGGCTTTACTTATAGCGGTAAGCCATTTACCGTAAAAGATTTGGGAGTAGCAGGAGCTATTACAGTGTTACTGAAAGATGCTATTCATCCCAATTTGGTACAAACGACTGAAGGCACTGCCGCTTTTGTACATGGAGGCCCTTTCGCCAACATAGCACATGGCTGCAATTCGGTATTGGCCACCAAAATGGCTATGACTTTCGGTGATTATGTAATAACCGAGGCTGGCTTTGGCGCCGACCTAGGTGCAGAAAAGTTTTATAACATCAAATGTCGTAAAAGCGGTTTGCAACCCAAGTTAACAGTCATTGTGGCAACCGCCCAAGGGCTTAAAATGCATGGCGGAGTAAGTTTAGACAGAATAAAAGAACCTAATATGGAAGGCTTACAACAAGGATTTGGGAATCTGGACAAGCATGTACACAACTTGCGTTCATTCGGTCAGACAGTGGTTGTAGCATTCAATCGTTTTGCCAGCGACACAAACGAAGAAGTAGAAGTTATCAAGCAACATTGCGAAGAGAAGCTTAAAGTTGGTTTTGCCATCAATAACGCATTTGCACAAGGCGGAGAAGGAGCTATTGATTTAGCAAATCTGGTAGTAGATACCATTGAGAGGAAACCTTCCGAACCTTTGCAGTACACATACAATGAAAACGATACAGTACAGCAAAAAATAGAGAAAATAGCTTGCAATTTATATGGTGCCAGCGTAGTAACTTACAGTAGTGCAGCGCGTAAAATGATGAAATTGATAGAAGAAATGGGAATAGCACATTACCCTGTGTGTATCGCCAAAACCCAATATTCATTTTCAGCCGACCCCACAATTTATGGGGCAGTCAACAATTTTGAATTCCACATCAAAGATATTGTAATAAACAATGGTGCTGAAATGTTAGTGGCTATTGCCGGTGAGATACTGCGCATGCCGGGACTGCCTCGAATACCGCAAGCAGAACATATTGACATTGTGGAAGGAAACATTGAAGGATTAAGCTGATTTCATTTACAAGTTTCAATTACCAATTTTATCCAATAGATTGGACAGTTAAATAATTTTTCTCCAAATAAAAGCGGAATATGATTAATAATCATTATCTTTGCCACCAAATTTCAATGAGGCAGATGTTTTTCGTTGTAAAAAGAGAAAAATGCCTTGTTATTTTTTAGATGTTAAATTAAAAAAACAAAGGAAAATGTTAAAGGGAAAAGCTGGTGAAACAGCAGGTAAAATTTGGACTGCTCTGAATGGTACTGAAGGTTTAACGACAAAGCAAATCAAAAAAGCCACCAAGTTGATAGATAAAGAGCTGTTCTTAGGATTAGGTTGGTTATTGAGAGAGGATAAAATCTCTACCTCAGAAGTAGAAGGTGAAATCTTCGTTAAGCTGAATTAAAAAGGTTTTCATTAAAAGCTATAAAAAATGCGTAGGCACATGGATTGTTGCCGGCGCATTTTTTTTTGTCTTGGGCTTTTTTTATCTTTGCAGACCGAATTAGCAGACAATTATTGACAGATGAAGAATATACGTAACTTTTGTATCATTGCCCACATAGATCACGGTAAATCAACTTTAGCAGACCGGCTGCTGGAATTTACCAATACCATACAAGTAACTGAAGGACAAATGCTGGATGACATGGAGTTGGAGAAGGAGAGAGGCATCACTATCAAAAGCCATGCCATCCAGATGGAATATGTATACAACGGTGAAAAATATATTCTGAACCTGATTGATACTCCGGGACATGTGGATTTCTCATATGAAGTATCACGCTCCATTGCCGCGTGTGAAGGTGCTTTACTTATTGTTGATGCATCGCAAGGTGTGCAAGCACAGACCATTTCCAACCTTTACATGGCCATTGAGCACGACCTGGAGATTATTCCTGTTATCAACAAATGTGACATGGCCAGTGCCATGCCAGATGAAGTAGAAGATGAAATCATTGAACTTCTTGGGTGTAAACGCGAAGAAATTATTCGGGCATCAGGTAAGACTGGCATGGGAGTAGAAGAAATTTTAGCAGCTGTAATAGAGCGTATACCCCATCCTGTAGGCGACGAGGATGCACCGCTTCAAGCACTGATTTTCGATTCTGTATTCAATTCGTTCCGCGGTATCATTGCTTATTTCAAAATAGAAAACGGAATTATCCGCAAAGGCGACAAAGTAAAATTCTTCAATACGGGTAAGGAGTATGATGCAGATGAAGTAGGTGTATTAAAAATGGATATGGTACCACGTGACGAACTACGTACCGGCGATGTGGGGTATATCATTTCCGGCATTAAAACATCGCGCGAAGTAAAGGTAGGTGATACCATTACGCATATTGCTCGTCCGTGTAACAAGGCAATTGAAGGGTTTGAAGAAGTAAAACCCATGGTATTTGCCGGTGTTTACCCCATTGAAGCCGAAGATTTTGAAGATTTACGTTCGTCATTGGAAAAATTACAGTTAAACGATGCATCATTAACTTTCCAACCGGAATCATCATTGGCATTGGGATTTGGTTTCCGATGTGGTTTTTTGGGATTACTCCACATGGAGATTGTGCAAGAACGTCTCGACCGAGAGTTCGATATGAATGTTATCACAACAGTACCTAACGTATCATACAATGTATATGACAAACAAGGACATGTCATGGAAGTGCACAATCCTGGCAGTATGCCCGACATCACAATGATAGACCATATTGAAGAGCCCTACATACGTGCTTCGGTCATTACTACTACCGATTACATAGGCCCCATTATGACACTCTGTTTGGGCAAGCGCGGTGAATTGGTAAAACAAGAATATATCTCGGGAAACCGTGTGGAAATATATTATGACATGCCATTGGGTGAAATAGTCATTGACTTTTATGATAAACTGAAAAGCATTTCCAAAGGATACGCTTCATTCGACTATCATGCCAATGGTTTTCGTCCATCCAAACTAGTAAAACTTGACATTTTACTTAACGGAGAGCCTGTTGACGCCCTCTCTACGCTGACACATTTTGACAATGCATATGAATTAGGACGCCGGATGTGCGAAAAACTAAAAGAACTTATTCCGCGCCAGCAGTTTGAAATTGCCATACAGGCTGCTATCGGTGCCAAAATCATTGCCCGTGAAACCATCAAGGCTGTACGCAAGGATGTAACAGCCAAATGTTATGGTGGTGACGTAAGCCGTAAACGTAAATTGCTTGAAAAGCAGAAACGAGGTAAAAAACGCATGAAACAGATTGGAAATGTGGAAGTTCCACAAAAGGCATTCTTAGCCGTATTAAAGTTGGATTAGCAATAATCCTTGTTGTTACGGTTACTTTTATAATTTGTTGACTTTAATAATGCTACATACATAACCCCATAAACGAGGCTATTTATGATTCTACTACGTACTATGAAAAACATCTCGTCACTTAATATTGTGGCGAGTATCTTGCTGTTTGCGACAGCCATTTTGGCAGCTGTTGTAGCCAATTCTTCGCTGGCACCTGTCTATACTGATTTTTTATCCCATGAATTGCATCTGCGTTTGGGAGATTTCAACCTGTTTTCACATGGAGGGCAACCACTTACCATGCTGCAATTTATTAACGATTGCCTAATGACAATCTTTTTTCTGGCTGTGGGACTCGAAATTAAACGCGAATTGCTGGTTGGTGAACTATCTTCATTCCGTAAAGCAATTCTACCTTTTATCGCAGCATGCGGCGGCATGATTTTACCGGTAATCATTTATTCGTTATCGGTAGAACCTCAATCACCCGACATGCAAGGTATGGCTATTCCCATGGCTACTGACATAGCCTTTTCATTAGGTGTACTGAGTTTGCTAGGGAATCGCGTACCGCTATGTCTGAAAATTTTTCTAACTGCATTTGCCGTCGTCGATGACATTGGAGGCATTCTGGTTATTGCAATTTTTTATAGCAGTCATGTGTCTTATTGGTATTTGGTTGCAGCTTTTTTGCTATACCTTTTCCTTTATTGCATGGGCCGTTTCGGAATAACACAAAAACTGTTTTACCTATTTTTTGGTGTTATCATTTGGTACTTGTTTATGCAATCAGGTATTCACAGCACCATTTCAGGTGTAATACTCGCTTTTGTAATTCCTGCTCGCCCACGGCTGGATGCAGGTAAGTACATTAAACAGATACGCACTATTATCGATGAATTTCCTGTTATGAAGTCTGATAATATAGTACTTACCAAAGAGCAGATAGCGAAATTAAAACGAGTAGAACGTGCCTCCGACTACGTGATTAGTCCACTCCAATCATTGGAAGACAACTTGCACGGTGTTGTCAACTTCATTATTCTTCCGTTGTTTGCCTTTGCCAACGCCGGAGTGGTATTAGGGGGTAACGGAAGCATTATAGGGAACGTAAGCCTCGCAGTTGCGCTTGGACTTTTATTCGGTAAATTTTGGGGAATTTATACCTTTACGTGGGCCGCTGTCAAGTTGGGCATGGCTCGTATGCCAAAAGGTATGAACTGGAAAAACCTAACCGGCGTCTCATTGTTGGGTGGTATCGGATTTACCGTTTCTTTATTCATTGCCAACCTTTCTTTTGCGGACGAATATCCAGCCTTACTTAATCAAGCAAAATTCGGCGTTCTGTTGGGTACCATTCTTTCCGGATTATTGGGCTATATCATCTTAAATAAGGTGCTACCCCAAAAAGTTGATTCAAATGTAAATATTACCTCCAAAAGCACTGAGGGCTAATGTACCATTACTGAATCGCCCAAGTCTTACTTTAGCTCCGTAAAGTGCCACTTTACAGAGCCAAAGTAAGACTTTATATCCCCTAATATAGAAGGGATATTCAGTAAATAGAATAAAATTAGCCAACTAATTCATACACAAAGTATTGCGAATTAGTTGGCTTTTTTGTATCTTTAGGTATTCCCCCGAAAATAAGATTTGGCAGCCAAAACGGGGGAAATTACCCAATTAAGATATGGCTAAGATACAAAATATTTCAGAAATTCACCCTGCTTTGGGCTTTACAGAATTTGATATTCTGGAAAAATACCGTAAGAGTTTTAATGAAAGTGAGCTAGGCAGGCTTCACTCAGTGTTTCCATTTGAGCGTATGGCAAAAGCCG
>Ga0192245_10546_pt1 | contig 15677 bp, 14 predicted proteins | sample Koala_Koa27_M3_FD_131238 | JGI IMG/M metagenome (GOLD analysis project Ga0192245, IMG submission 131238) | Enriched cells from koala feces incubated with labeled cellulose particles, San Francisco Zoo, California, United States - Koala_Koa2-7_M3 ...
GAAGTCAAAGGAGAACCGATGGTCATTGAATACAATTGTCGTATGGGAGATCCTGAAACTGAAGCTGTGATGTTACGTATCCAAAGTGATTTGGTTGAACTACTGGAGGGTACTGCTCAGGGAAATTTGAATGAAAAAACATTAATTGAAGACCCTCGGGCTGCTGTAACAGTAATGTTAGTAAGCGGAGGCTATCCTGAAGCATACGAAAAGAATAAAGTAATTACAGGATTAGATCAGATCAATCAAGACAATATCATCTTCCATGCCGGTACAAAAGAAGAAAACGGACAGGTATTGACAAATGGAGGTAGAGTGATTGCCGTTAGTTCGTATGGTAAAGATAAAGAAGAGGCATTGGCTCATTCATTTGCAGGAGCAAATACAATCAACTTCGAGAAAAAATATTTCAGAAGTGATATTGGCTTCGATTTATAAATAAGTAATGAGAAATAGAACCGCTTATAACAAACCGAAATCTTTATCCAACAACGGAACATACATCTATACGTTAGTAATGTCTCTTATCTGTTGGGTGATCGGGTATACTTTTTCTGTTGGTTATCCGGTATACGGAGAGGTTGGCGACACTCCTTTATGGAATGTGATCTGTAATCTATTACCTGGTAAAATAATTACCTATCTGGCAGGAATGGTATTAATGGTAAGCGGTGCTTTTCTAATCCAACGGACAAATCAGGAAGGGATGTTGATACGGGGACGCACTTCTCTTCCTTTCGTTTTGTACATTTTACTATTAAGTACAAACCCAGACTTTTTTCCCTTGAAATCCACTTCTGTAGGAATGTTTTGTTTAGTCCTTGCTATTTATGAGTTATTCACATCCTATCATGACAGCAATGATCGTGTAAGTCCTTACAGTACTGCATTACTCATTGCAACCGGAAGCTTACTCTGGATTCATATTCTTTGGTTTATTCCATTAGTATGGTATGGAATGTACTGTTTTAGAACCCTGAATTTACGAACTTTCCTTGCTTCTGTTTTGGGAGTTGCAACTATTTATTGGATTTTATTGGGATGGTGTGTTTGGCAAAAAGATTTTTCAACCTTTGTTATTCCTTTTTCAACCTTTGTTAACTTCCGACTGTTAAGTTTTACTGACGTTAGTATTCTGGACTGGTTAAGTATCATCTTTGTAGCTATACTCACTATAATTGCTGCATTAAAGATTTTTGCTCAAGATTCTGGAGACGGTATACGAACAAGGGAATTCTTAGGATTTCTCATTATATTTGCCGGAGTGTCGTTTGGTTTGTTCTTTATATATGAACAATCGTCAGAAGAATTCTTAGGGGTAGCTTGTTTACCTACATCCATTATTCTGGCACATTTCTTTGCACTTACACATGCCCGTATTGCTTATTGGATGTATCATTTTATGGTCATAACGTTAGTCGTACTATTATTTATTCGCCTATGGAATTCCTTATCGATTGCGGTAGTATAGGTATATTTATCGCCTCTCTTCTGAATGCTGTTGTTTTACCTTTGGGTTTAATAGCTGCATCTAAGATATCCCTTACCGGTTTATCTTTCGGAATGGGCACATTTGCCGCTATCCCCATAAAAGAATGGTGGGTAGCTGTAAAGGAATGGTGGAGTGATTTTATTAATCCCTTTCTTGAACTCCTTGTTGACTATGGGTATATTGGTGTATTCATTGCCTCTTTTCTTGCTGCTACTATTTTACCTTTCAGTAGTGAGGCTGTATTATCAGGTGTACTATGGGCTGGAGCCGCTACCTGGCCTTGTTTCTTTGCAGCAACTGCCGGAAACTTTTTAGGAGGCATGAGTTGTTACTGGTTAGGCATGTTAGGAAAAAGAGAATGGATTGAGAAGTATCTTAAATTAGATCCGGTTAAACTGGATAAAGTACAGGAGTGGATAAAAAATAAAGGTTCCTGGATGGCTTTTTTCGTATTTCTTCCGGGTATTGGCGACTTCATAGCCGTAGCCTTAGGATATCTTCGGGGAAACATCTGGATAGTAGCTATATCCATGCTTGCCGGAAAAGCTATACGTTATTGGGTATGGATTGAATTTACTTTTAAGATATAGGAGTATTACAATAGTCTTTAAATCTAATAACCTATAAGATGGAATTCAGAACAAAAGTTCATATTCCCCGAATGGGATTTACCTTTTCCCATCAGGAAAAAACGATATTAACAGGTTCCTGTTTTGTTGAAAATATAGGCTCAAAACTGGAACAAAATAAATTCCCGGTAGATATCAATCCTTTTGGAATCTTATATAATCCGGCTTCTATCGCCACTTCTATACATAAATTACTACAACCTGAACGATTCACTCAAACAGATCTGTTCCTACATGAAGGTGTTTATCATAGTTTCGCTCATCATAGTCGGTTTTCTACATCTTCTGAATCAGAAATGCTTCATAAGATTAACCAACGATTATCTGAATCTGCTGAGTATTTAGTTAAAGCGGATAGAATGATTATAACATGGGGAACAGCGTATGTTTATAAATTAAAAATAAATGGACAGGTTGTTTCCAATTGCCACAAATTACCCGAAAAAGAGTTCAACAGAGAAATACTTTCTGTATCTGAAATATGTGAAAAATGGAAAAAGCTGCTCTATGCTATATGGGAACAGAATCCTGACCTATACATTCTTTTTACAGTAAGTCCTATTCGGCATTGGAGAGATGGAGCACATCAAAATCAAATAAGCAAATCTATCTTATTGCTTGCTATAAACGAACTCATAAAAACATTTCCTGAACGGACAGCTTATTTTCCTTCTTATGAAATTATGTTGGATGAACTAAGAGATTATCGTTTTTATGCAGAAGATATGATACATCCCTCCTCTCTGGCTATAGACTATATATGGGAACGTTTTGGAGAATCTTTCTTTACTCCTCAAACCCATACATTGTTAAAAGAATGGGAAAAAATACGAAATGCTCTTAATCATATCCCTTTTCAACCGGAAAGTGAAGCGTATAAGCGGTTCATCATGCAAACTTTGTTAAAAGCAGAACAATTAAAAGAGAAATTTCCCTATTTTTATATTTCAAACGAGATTGATCTGTTAAAGAAAAAATTGACGTAAGCACATGGAATACACAATCAAAGAGATTGCCAGAATTACCGGAGCAACTTATGAAAAACTAATACCGGCTACCATTTCTGTTTTACTAACAGATAGCCGACGCCTATCTGTCCCGGAAGAGAGTCTTTTCTTTGCCCTTAAAACCAAAACAAATAATGGGCAGAAATATATCAGGGAACTATATAATCTCAGAGTAAGAAACTTTATAGTAAATGAACGTTTGCCGGAATTTAATGAAATGCCGGATGCAAATTTTTTAGTAGTAAAAGATACACTGAAAGCATTGCAAAGATTGGTGGCTCACCATAGAAAACGCTTTAATATACCTGTTATAGGGATTACTGGTAGTAATGGGAAAACCATTGTAAAAGAATTCTTATATCAGTTATTACATAAAGATTTTAATATTGTACGTTCTCCAAGAAGCTATAATTCACAGATAGGAGTACCTCTCTCTGTTTGGCAAATGAATGAGAAACATACCTTAGGGATTTTCGAAGCAGGTATTTCACAGCCAGATGAGATGGATCGTTTACAACCTATCATTGCTCCTACTATTGGAATTATAACCAATATTGGAGAAGCACATCAGGAAAACTTCTTTTCTGTCAATGAGAAATGTCTGGAAAAGCTTCTTCTTTTCAAAGATTGTGAAGCTATTATCTACGATGGAGATAATACATTTATCAGTCATAGTATCGAAGCTGCCTGCTTATCTCATAAAGCAATAGCCTGGAGTCGGATAGATTCAGATGCACCTCTTTTTATTGAGTCCATTCAGAAAAAAGAAAATGAAACAACCATCGTTTGTACTTTATTAGGACTAAGTATACAATACACCATTCCTTTTGTAGATGACGCTTCCATTGAAAATGTCATCCATTGCCTGGCATTAATGCTTTATCTCAAACCAACCAGTGTGCACGATCCATTCAAATTTGCCAAACTGGAACAGGTAGCCATGCGACTGGAAGTTAAGGAAGGAATCAATAATTGTCTGATTATAAATGATACATACAATTCCGATTTAAACTCTTTAGATATTGCTCTTGATTTTCTGCAAACCCGTAGCGCAGGGAAAAAACTAAAAAAGACATTGATTCTCTCAGATATCCTTCAATCAGGTACTTTACCGAAATCGTTATATAAGAAAATTGCAGACTTGGTTCGTCGTAGGGGTATCAATCGTATTATTGGTATTGGGAAAGATTTGAAAGAATTCAGCCACTTCTTTGATATTGAAAAAGAGTTTTATCTTACAACAAAAGAGTTTATTCAATCCAATGCAGTACGAAAATTTAAAGAAGAAATTATCCTGATAAAAGGTTCCCGTCGATTTCATTTTGAGGAAATCTCAGAATTACTTGAAAAGAAAGTACATGAGACCATCCTTGAAGTCAACCTGGATTCAGTTGTACACAACTTCAACTATTATCGTTCCAAATTGAATCCTGAAACGAAAATGATTTGCATGGTCAAAGCTTTCGGATATGGAGCCGGCTCACATGAATTGGCAAAAACACTTCAGGAACATCGATGCGACTACCTGGCTGTAGCTGTAGCTGACGAAGGAGAAGAGTTAAGAAAAGAAGGTATTTCCATTCCTATTATGGTCATGAATCCTGAATTCAGTAGTTTTAATGTACTATTTGACAACCAATTGGAACCGGAAGTATATAGTTTCCGTTTATTGGATGCATTAATCAAAGAAACCGAACGAAAAGGGATTACTTACTATCCAATCCATATCAAGATTGATACCGGAATGCATCGTTTAGGTTTTCAACCGCAAGATATCCCTCTGATCTATGAAAAACTGAAAGATCAGAGTGGTCTGACTGTAAGATCTGTCTTTTCTCATCTGGCGGGAAGTGACAATCAGGTTCTTGACGATTTCACACGTCAACAATATGAACGATTTATCAAGGCTGCTTCTACATTGGAAGAGAAATTAGGTTATAAAATACTTAAACATATCCTCAATTCAGGTGGTATAGAACGTTTTCCTGAATATCAAATGGATATGGTTCGTTTAGGAATTGGTCTTTATGGAATAAGTGTTTCTAACGAAAAAGGATTACATCCGGTAACCACCCTTAAAACAACCATTCTACAAATCCAGGAAGTAAAAAAAGGAGAATCTATTAGCTATAACCGGACAAGTTTTGTCAATCGTGATTCTCGTATAGGTGTCCTGCCTATTGGATATGCAGATGGTTTCAACCGTCATCTTGGTAATGGTAATGGAATCGTAGTAGTAAATGGTAGACGTTGTCCGACAATTGGCAATATCTGTATGGATATTTGTATGATTGATGTAACAGATATAGACGCAGCAGAAGGAGATACCGTTATTCTTTTTGGTGATGAACTACCTGTTAACGAAATAGCTGAACAATTGCATACTATACCTTATGAAATATTTACTTCTGTTTCCTCACGTGTAAAACGTGTATATTATCAGGAGTAAATCTCAGCATAAAATTCTATAAATATATGAATGAACATTTGAATACCGAGTTCCAAAGAATATGGCAGGCAGGAAGTCTAAATCCTACAGCAGACAGAACTATCCAGAAACAAGCGGCTCAAGTTCCATCTATTCTTTCACCCATTTTATCATCCAGTAAAACTCCGGAAGATTACGAACCGATTTCCCTATTGAATAAACTAAAACAAAATCCTTATTTCAAATTAATAGACTTTGGATATGATGAAGTAAATAAGCTGGCGGTTTGTCGACTTGAATATAAAGAAAATATATACGACTTTAATCTGTCTTATAATTCCTTTCAAATGTCAGATCTACTACGGTTGGGACATCAACTGAGTGAGGAAAACAACGCAGAGTTAAATGGAGCAAAGTATTCATTGGTAACCCAATTATTCTTTAATGAAGATGTATTGACTTCCTATCATCTGCAACTGAAAATTGCTTATACACTGGTTCCAGACATGATTGCTCTGGCAGACGAGTCAGCTTATAAGGTTTATTCTCCTTTATGGACTAAGTTAGCTGCTTGTTCTCAAATACCACCTTCTCCAGGTTATCTCTTTTTAGTGCATGCAATTAAAGAAGATAAGAAAAAGTGGTTTCCGGTTTCTGAATCCAAACGTAAAGTATGGCTACATACACATGGTTTAAACCGGTGTGGAATACCAGATCTTGATATCCTGAATTCATCAGAGAAATTTGCCCGGTCACATTATGATTTGTTGAATACAATGGCTATACGAATGATCAATGACGGTGGATTAGAAGAAGCGTCCCCTATCTTTCTCGCCAATACAATGAGTGGAAATGCAATTGTTGGAACCTGGGTAAAATGGGATACCGCCCGTAAAGAGTACAAAAAGAATCTTCTGGGTGGAGAATGTGACCGTGACGAGTATGATCATAAGAAAGATAACGGTTTTTTCTTTCTTTACTTGACACCGGAAGATGCGGAAAATAAGAAACTAACACAGGTAACAATCATACCGGAAAACGAGTTTGAGAATTTGTTAGTGATGATCAGTGATGAAGAAACCTTACGAATGAGTCTACTGGCACGTGAACGTTTCAACTATCTGGTTAAAGGATTACAGCTACATGATGCTCACGCTATTGTCAAAATTGCGATACACGTGGATGAAGATAAAAAAGAAGAAGCCGGTTCTGACTATGAACACATTTGGTTTGAAGTAAAAAACATCGAAGGTGAAGAACTTATCTGTGAACTACTACAAGAGCCCTATTTTGTGAAAAAGCTTCAGGTTGGAACTAAAAAAGCCTATACATTAAATGAATTAACAGACTGGATTTTATATCTGCCTGATCAAACCATTCAACCGGATACGGCTTATATTATAGATGTAATCACATCTTAATTGTTTAGTATTCAAAGCATCCTTCTTATTTTCTCTTTCTCCTTCTTAAGAGTAGAAGAAAGACAATACCTTGTGTATGTTGCACATATTACGTACTTTTGTGCCGATAATAAAAATTAAAGGTATGAGTCACAATTTATTGAAAGGTAAAAGAGGTATTATTTTCGGAGCACTGAATGATATGTCAATTGCCTGGAAGGTAGCCGAAAAGGCGGTTGAAGAAGGTGCAAGTATTACTTTAACCAACACCCCTATCGCTGTTCGTATGGGCGATTTAAATACTTTAGCCGAAAAATTACAGGCTGAAATAATCCCAGCCGACGCAACAAGTGTAGAAGATTTACAAACAGTATTCGAAAAGTCTGTAGAAATATTAGGAGGTAAAATTGATTTTGTTTTACACTCTATCGGTATGAGTCCAAATGTACGCAAAAAACGTACCTATGATGATCTGGACTACAATATGCTGGAAAAGACCTTGGATATTTCTGCTATTTCATTCCATAAAATGTTGCAGGTTGCTAAAAAACAAGATGCTATTGCAGATTATGGTTCTATTATTGCCTTAAGTTATGTAGCAGCTCAACGTACTTTCTTTGGTTATAATGACATGGCTGATGCTAAAAGTCTTTTAGAATCAATCGCACGTAGCTTTGGTTATATTTACGGACGCGAAAAGAATGTACGTATTAATACCATTTCTCAGTCTCCCACTCCAACTACTGCCGGTAATGGTGTGAAAGGAATGGAAAACCTATTGGACTTCTCTAATAAAATGAGTCCGTTAGGCAATGCTACTGCAGAAGAATGTGCAGATTATTGTGTTACATTATTCTCAGATCTGACCCGTAAGGTTACTATGCAAAACTTATTCCACGATGGAGGATTCTCAAGCATGGGTATGAGTTTACGTGCAATGAACCAATACAGCAAAGGAATGGAAGAATATACTGATGAAAACGGTAATATAATTTACGGTTAATTATAGATCCGATACTAATATGCAGACTGACAATTGACAATACTAAATTGACAATTAGAAAAACCATAAGAAAACAAATACTGTTATCTACTATATTTAAAAAGAACATTTTATTACGGATAATGTAAGTTTATCCTATTGTTAATTCATGAATTGTCAATTGTCAATATCAAAAGTATGCTAGTAAAGATCTATCCACAAAATCCCAACCAAAAAGAAATAGATAAAGTTGTTTCTGTACTACAGGAAGGCGGCTTGGTTATTTATCCTACCGACACATTATATGGTATCGGATGTGACGCATTAAACGTAAGAGCCGTTGAAAAAATCTGTCAGATAAAAGGTATTAATCCACAAAAAATAACTTGTCTATTATTTGTTACGACCTCTCCAATATAAGTGAATATGCAAAAGTAAGTAACAGTACTTTCAAGCTTATGCGTAAAAACCTACCCGGTCCCTTTACTTTTATTTTACCTACCAGTAGCCAGCTACCTAAAATATATAAAAATAAAAAAGAAGTTGGTATTCGTGTGCCCGACAATACGATTATTAGAGAATTAGTAAGGGTATTAGGTAATCCAATCTTATCTACTTCTATAGACGATACAGATGATATCGAATATATGACCGACCCTGAACTTATAGAAGAAAAATACCAACATCAGGTTGATATAGTCATAGACGGAGGATATGGAGAAACAATCCCTTCTACAATTGTAGACTGTACAACAGATGATTTTGAAATTATTCGCCAGGGAAAAGGTGAACTGATTTATTAAAAAACAAAAGGTCGCTTACAGCAAAGCAACCTTTCGATATTAATCAAAAACCATCATATTAGAATTCCGGGCTAACTAATATCGCTCTAAAAACGATATTATATAATACTCAATATAGTGTTTTTATCGTTATGTATAAAAATATTGGCAAAGATATAAAAAACATACCTTTATTAAGATATTTATGCTTTCTATTCTTGTTTTTAACACCTCTCCTTATAATCTTAACGTACTATAGAAAGAAATATTATATCTTATCTGTTTATATATTAATTTAATAACATCTTTGATTAAGATTAATTTTTACATTTGTATCTAAATCTGTTTTGGAAAAATATATGAATTGGACACAATTGCTCTCCGGTACACGTTTTGGGATGGAAGGATATCAGGAACCTAAACATTATGAAAGAACTGACTTCCAACGTGACTATGACCGGTTAATTTTCTCTTCGCCTTTTCGCAGACTACAAAATAAAACCCAGGTCTTTCCCCTACCCGGAAATATTTTCGTTCATAACCGACTAACTCACAGTCTGGAAGTTTCTTCTGTAGGTCGTTCATTAGGAAACAATGTTTGTAAAGCATTGACGCAGAAGTATCCAGATGGAAGTGTTAACTTTCCTGAGATAGGTTCTATTGTTTCTGCGGCATGTTTGGCACACGACATGGGCAACCCTCCATTCGGACATTCAGGAGAACGGGCTATTGCCGGTTATTTTTCAGAAGGAAATGGTAAAAATTTAAAAGAAAAGATTCGGGAAGAAGGCGGTCGTTGGGAAGATTTTCTCCTATTTGAAGGAAATGCAAATGCTTTACGTTTACTTACCCATCAATTTATTGGAAGAAGGAAGGGAGGTTTTGCCCTAACATATAGCACATTAGCATCTATTATTAAATATCCTTATGCTTCAATTCATGCAGGAAAGAAAGGAAAATTCGGATTCTTCCAATCAGAAGAAGACACCTATCTGAAAATTGCAGAAGAATTAGGTATAGACCATGATCCGGAAGATGCTAACAAATTTGTTCGTTATCCACTTGTATTCCTGGTTGAAGCAGCAGACGATATCTGTTATCAGGTAATGGACATTGAAGATGCCTGTAAGTTGCATATCATCACAAGTGAAAAAGCCATTGAGTTATTACTGAACTTCTTTGAAAAAGAACGTCAGGAACATATGATAAGAGTAATGGATATGGTAGAAGATATTAACGAAAAAATTGCCTACCTCCGTTCCTGTATCATAGGATTGTTAGTAGATGAATGCTCAAAAGTTTTTATAGAAAACGAAGAGAATATTTTAAATGGAACATTCAAAAAACCCCTAATGGATGAAGTATGTCCACAGGCACGCAATGCTTATAGAAGTTGTTCTGACCTTGCTTATAAGAATATCTATTGTGCAAAAGAAGTATTAGATATTGAACTGGCAGGTTATCATATTTTTAGCAATCTGATTGATTCTCTGACTGAAGCTGTCATGAAACCAAATCATTCATATAGTAAACTTCTTTTACAACGTATCCCTGAACAATACAATGTAAATGCTCCAACCACATATGGAAAAGTGCAATGTGTATTGGATTATATATCCGGAATGACAGACATATATGCATTGGATCTTTACAGGAAAATAACAGGAATGAGTTTACCGGCAGTATAAAGGGTTAATACTCTTCACGGTATTTACTACCATCTTTATCTTTCAGGATATTTAAATAACTCTTATAACGGGATAGAGGAATCAATCCTTGTTCTACAGCCTCCTGAACGGCACAACCCGGTTCATGTTGATGTGTACAATTTCCGAAACGGCAATCAGTTGCATGCTGAAAGATTTCCGGGAAATAGTGAGAAATTTCAACCCCTTCCATCTCAATTGTACCAAACCCTTTAATGCCCGGAGTATCTATCAGATAGCCACCATCCGGTAAAGGAATCATTTCAGAAAAGGTAGTGGTATGCATTCCTTTATTGTGATATTCAGAAATCGTTCCGGTACGTAAATTAACTCCTGGTACTATTTTATTTATAATAGTCGATTTACCTACACCGGAGTGACCAGATAACAAAGTGACCTTACCTTTTAGTTCCGCTTTAAAATTATCCATCCCTTCACCACTCATCGCACACATTTTCAAACAAGGATAACCAATAGAAGAATACATCTTAATTAATTCTTCCATAGCCTCTTTATCTTCTCCGTGAAAACGGTCGATTTTATCAAAAACCAACTTAACAGGAATACGGTAAGCCTCAGCTGATGCTAAAAAACGATCAATAAAAATAGTGGTTGTGATAGGATAATTAACCGTAACAATCAATAAAGCCTGATCAAGATTAGCTGCAATAATATGTGAATGTTTGGATAGATTAGAGGCACGACGAATAATATAATTCTTCCGATCTTCTATCTCAGTAATAAAAGCCGTTCCTTCTTTATTAATCTCAATATCTACCCTATCTCCTACAGCTATAGGATTGGTACTACGTATCTCACGTAAACGGAAATTACCTTTTATTTTACTTTCAATATCCCGTCCGTCATCTGTACGAACCGTATACCAGCTACCTGTATTCTTTATTACCAATCCCTTCATTTGCAATTTGCAATTGACAATTAACAATTAACAATTAACAATTAACAATTGATTTTGAAATAAATAATTTCATTGTCAATTATCCATTGTCAATTGTCAATTCATTTATACGGTCATTATTTCTTTTTCTTTAGCGGCATATAGTTCATCGATTTTCTTAATATATCTATCATGAACTTTCTGTACATCCGCTTCAGCATCTTTTGCAACATCTTCAGGCACACCGTCCTTTACACTCTTTTTCAAAGCATCAATTGCGTCACGACGCGCGTTTCTTACGCTGATCTTTGCATTCTCAGCTTCTTGCTTTGATTGTTTAGCCAATGTACGACGACGCTCTTCTGTAAGAGGCGGAATACCTAAACGTATTACTTCACCATTGTTTTCCGGTGTAATACCTACTTCTGAATCCATAATCGCTTTCTCAATATCTCTCATAAGAGGTTTCTCCCATGGAGTAATAAGAATCGTTTTTGCATCAGGAGTAGTAACAGAGGCTACATTGGATAAAGGGACCAGACTTCCGTAATAAGGAACTTTTACCCCATCTAATATCTTTGGATTCGCTTTTCCTGCACGTATATGTGCTAACTGTTCATCCAGAAAGCTGATAGCTAATGCCATCTTTTCTTCTGCTGCCTTTACATATTGTTTCGTATCTTCCATAAAATGAAGTATTATTGTTTCTTACTTTTATAAAACAAAAGTAGTAAAGATTTTATTCGATACAAAATTATCAATTTCATAGATTATACGGATTATAGGGAATATGCTATAGTAGTCTTTATATAAATATTATTACTTAACAATTTAAACAAATTTATATTCCTATTTTGCAACGTTTAATGAAACAACATCGTATTTATAAATAGAAAACAAAAAACAAATTAAAGATTATATAAAATGAGGAACATCTATTTAATTCTCTGTTTTGCAGTAATAAGTACCAGTTTATATGCTGCCGATAAAAAGTTAAAAGGGAATGGGAAAATTGTCAAAAAAACAATTTCTATAAATGATTATAATGAAATATCTATTGCAGGAAGTATGGACATAGAATACATGCAGAAATCCGGAGAACCTTTCCTTGAAATAACAATCGATGAAAATATCTTCCCTCTTGTAGAAGTGGAGCAAAAAAATAAACAGTTGATTATTGGTTTTAAAAGAGAAACAAGAAATAACTCCTACAATAGTATTCAACCAACTGTTTATAAAATAAAAACAAACTCTAAAGAATTAGCAAAACTAAATGCAGCAGGTTCAGGAACGTTTACGATAAAAGACAAAATAACCATGCAAAAGATGGAGATTAATATGGCAGGAAGTGGAGAAGTACTTTTAAATGGACAAGTCTCATGTGATAATCTGGAACTAAACGTAGCAGGAAGTGGAGAAATTATAGGAAAAAAATTAAACATATCTACTAACCTATCCTGTAATCTGACAAGTAGTGGAACTATTCATATAGCCGGAAAAGCTCCTTATGCATCTTATAACATATCAGGTTCCGGACGAATCAACGGATATGATTGTCGTGTTGATAAGGTTTCTGCTAATATTGTAGGTTCCGGAGACATTCTTGTCTATGCAAATAATGAACTATCAGCGTCTGTAATGGGTAGTGGTGATATTTATTATAAGGGTAATCCAAAGAAATTCTCAAGCAGTACTAAGGGATCAGGAAGTATTATACAAGCACATTAAATAATATAATTCAACTATCTATTTTTCAGAGGGTGTTCAAATTCGTCATAAGAATTGAACACCCTCTGAACTTTTAATCCTATTTTTGTAACCAACAGCAAATTCTATCGTCTAATCTTTAAATTAGTTTCAACAAATGAAAGCAAAAATTCTTTTCATCTTTCTTTCTGTATGCATTACTCTTCAATCCTATGGAGCAGAAAAAGTAAAAGGAAACGGTACGTTAGTAACTCATCAAAAAGAGATTACCGACTACAATAAAATCAAAATTGATGGTTTATATGACTTTACCTACACTCAGTCAGATGATGCTCCTTTTTTGGAACTAACGGTAGATGAGAACTTATATCCGTACGTACATGTTGAAATCAAAAATCGTATTCTTTCTATTGGATTTAAAGGAGTAAAAGTAGAAGAGTTTACAAAGTTTATTATAAAAACCAATTCCAAATGGTTGAAAGAAGCTAAAGTAGCAGGAAATGCAAACTTTATGCTGGATGGTGCTTTTACTGGTGATGAATTGGTTATTAAAGGAGGTGACAACAGTCTTATACAACTCAGAGGAGAACTCACTTTGGGGAAATTAGACCTGAATGTTTCAGGAAGTGCAAACATGGTTGTAGATCATATGCATGTAGACAAACTGGATTGTAGCATAAATGGTCATGGCTCTATCCGTCTGAAAGAAGGAACTGCCAAAGAAGGAGCTTATTCAATTACAAGTAGTGGTGACATACATGCATTCGGAATAGCCATTCCTGAAGTAAATTGCAGAATTACAGGAAGTGGAACAGCAGAAATACATCCTACAGAAAACTTACGTGCAAGCCTTTTAGGTAGTGGAAACATTCGTTATAAAGGACCAACAGCCGTACAGCAGAAAAAATTAGGTAAAGGAACTATTGAGGAAGTTAAATAAATTTTACCAACATGAGAATTAAACTATTATCATTTTTATTACTTACTTGTTTTTTAATTACAAGTTGCTCCAATCCAATTATAAAAGGGAATGGCGAAATTATAACCCAGGAAATAAACATTCAAGATTATGATGCATTGGAGGTAGAAGGAGGAAGAATCATTCTTAATTATTCCCAAAAAACAAGCGATTCTTATTTCTCTATTACAACAGATGAAAACATTTTAGAAAAGTATTATATCAGAGTCGAAGGTAAAACCCTTAAAGTAAAACCTAAAGAAGAGTATAGACGAGCCAATTTCCAACCTACTCAATTCAATATTCTTACTCACTCAACAGAATTAACAAGAATGGGTATTGCAGGCAATGGAGAAGCCAATATAAACGAAACACTTCATACAGACAATCTTAAAATAGAAATAGCAGGAAGCGGAACCGTCAATCTTAACGATTCTGTTTTTATGACAGAAGTTAAAACAAATATTGCCGGTAGTGCCAACCTAAATGCCCCGGCTTTAATAGGAACTACTTTTAGAGGTGAAATAGCAGGTTCAGGAAAGCTTTATTTAGGAGGAATGGTTGAGAACTCTTCTTATAATGTGGCAGGTAGCGGTAAAGTCTTTGCGTTTGATCTGGAAACAGCAAATACAAAATGCGAAATTGCAGGTAGCGGAAATATGGAAGTCACCGTTTCTAACTCTTTAAATGTAAATATTGCAGGCTCAGGCTCTATCCGCTATAAAGGAGAACCAGAAATTTCAAAAAGTATAGCAGGCTCAGGCTCTATAAAACAAGTTGAATAAATTAATAGAATAAGCAATTTATATTTTCAAAGAGAAATAAAAAGCCAACTGTTTAGTCGTTTAATCAGTTGGCTTTTTTATAAGCCAAATATTTATTTCATTTTTCTATATTCATAAGTTTCACAGGGAGATACAATCTGCCTTATAAAGAAAGGTAGAAGAGTGAATATTCATATCTTACAACCAACCTTCTTTTTTATACCATTCAATACTTTCTTCCATGCCTTTCTGAAGATTATAAGCCGGAATAAATTCCAGATCATTCTGTAAAGGTTCTACTTCACAAATCCAATTGCGTTGTTTAAGAATTATATATTTATCTGTATTCAGAGTCATACTTTTACCCATTTGTTTCCCCAACCATTCCGAAATATGACAAGCTACTTTTACGATTGGTAAAGGAATACGAGCCCGAAAAACAAATTTCCTGGAAAGTATTTGTTGAATTAGTTTAGCAAATCCGGTGTCTGTATATACATCGCCATCAGCAACAAAATACTCTTTATTAATAATCTCTTTTTTCTCTAAGGCAATAAAAGCAGCTCTGGCAAGATCTTTTACATAAATAAAAGTAATTCGTTGCGGAATAGAACCTACAGCAAAATCCAAACCTGAATGTATGCTTTTAATTTCCATAAAATAATCTTTCTCCCCTGGTCCGTATACACCAGTAGGACGTAATATAGCATACGGGAAAAAGTTTTGTCGACGAACAAAATTCTCTGCTTCCAGCTTACTTTTCCCATATTCAGTATTTGGGTTCTGAGGATCAGTTAAACGAATCGGCTGAAACGTCTTTTCATCTCCTACTCCAAAGCTACTCAGGCTACTCATCAAAATAAATTTTTCCGGCGTATTACCGGAAGCTGCCAGTGCTTCAATTAAATGAGACGTATATTGAGC
>Ga0192245_10553_pt1 | contig 15479 bp, 18 predicted proteins | sample Koala_Koa27_M3_FD_131238 | JGI IMG/M metagenome (GOLD analysis project Ga0192245, IMG submission 131238) | Enriched cells from koala feces incubated with labeled cellulose particles, San Francisco Zoo, California, United States - Koala_Koa2-7_M3 ...
TGTGGAATTAATAATATTTGCCCAGGTGGTGGAATTGGTAGACACGCTACTTTGAGGGGGTAGTGACCGTTAGGTCGTGTGAGTTCGAGTCTCGTCCTGGGCACAGTAAAAATGGCTTACAGTTATCTGTAAGCCATTTTTTATTTTAGACGTTGGCACTTTGTTGGCACAAATTTAATTTTTAAAACAAACAAAAAATTCCAGCTTCACAAAGCTGGAATTTTTTTAGTTTAGAAAAAACTTAAAATAAGCTAAGTTCATGTTCTATCACTTCTTTAATCGAATATTTGAAAATGAGATGAATTTCTTCGTGTTCGGTTAATAAATCCGGGATAGATATAGTTGGAATTTCTAACGTTTTGCAGATTTTTGGAATTTTATGAAATAACTTATTATCATTTGCACCTTCCGTTTCTTCTGTAATGAGTTTTATTGAATCTCCTGATTTTATTGTTACTAAACAATAAATATCTGTTTCATATCTGGGGACTCTATAAATTTATTCTTTTCAACTTGATATTCTGCATCCGACAACTCTTTGCGCTTAACATTCACTACAAAACAGCTATCAACTTGCCTTAATAATTTAGCGGGACTGGGCGCCAATAGATCTTTAGTACTTACTTTATATTTGTTTAAAATTTGGGTGTTCTTCCTCTCTCCGTCAATAAGTCTGAAAATCACCAACTTACATAAACAATGTCCAATTTTACACCCAAAAAGGTAAAATTGGGTGTTTCTTTTTAATTCCTGTGGTCTATATTATATTTCCGCTCTCTTTTTTCAAAAGCATCCACTCCGCCCTCTAAGATTTCACAAACATGCTCTTTTATACCTTGTTGATATAATATACCTTTTTTGTCTTTATCAAATGGGAAAGAGTGTTCTAGAGAACCATTCACATACTCAAACCTGAAAGTTTTGTTCTCTTTTCCATCTTGTCCGGATTGATTGGCTACGATTATATTTTCGGCATCTGTATTCACAACAAGAGTTGCATTATGAGAAACCATTATGATTTGCCTTCTCTGCTTACTTCTCCTTATATAATCATTCAGCTCTTTGAATACAGTTCTATTATCCAGGTTATCTTCGGGTTGATCTATCAATATTGGACAATCAGCTTTGCTCAAGCTTAGGTATAATTGAAGAATTACAATTCCTTTTTTACCTTCTGACATATTTTTAAGGCTATCTCCGCCCTTGGTTAAATCATAGTCGGGATAGAAGCAATCTTTAAATAAAGCTCTAAGAGCGGATTCAGTATTACCATTTGATTTATAGGAAGAAAAACGTTCTGTATCTGATATGAGATGCCTCAATATCTTCCCAACATTCGATAAATGCTGTTTCTCATCATAAGTATATTCGGAATATTTGAATCCGGAATCAGTAAACTGATTTTCCAAGTAACTTCTAATGTTTATAACCGATTTTAAAGCATCATTATAAGTTGAGGTGTTGAAAAAAGTATGTGCTGTTAATTTTAACCCCGTGTCTTTTTCATTCCACTTATTAGAAATTAACTTATTGATAGACTCCTTAATTCCATTATAAGAATTGAAAATTTCTTTGTATGGTTTCATAAAATCTACCGAATCGCGTAGCTTTTTTATGGATTCTATTTGAACTAATTTTTCTTCAATAACCTTGATCTTTTCTTGCTCAGCTCTTATATTCCTTTCTATTGAACTTACTTCTTCTCTTATTTTATTCTTTTCAAGAAGAGGATTCAACGTATTCATATTGGATTCTATCTTCTTGATTTTTTCTTACCGTTGATCGCAAAGTTCTTTTTTTATCGTAGCAAGTTCTTTTTTTTCACTTTCAACATGCGCTAAAAATGATTTTAATATATCCGTTTTGATGTTTTGATAAATTTGATCAATTTTAAAAGATGAAGAGTTAAAATCAAAAGAATTTACTACTTTTAAATTCAAAGAATCTGTCAAATATCTTCCCAATCTATCCAATTCACTCTCATCAAAGTTAAATTGTTTTATCTCTTCTTCTAAGCGTGTATTCTCTTGACTAAGTTGATTATAGGTTTGTATTTCTTCAGAAGTTAAACCGATATGTTTAGTCAGCTCATCTATTTTAGCCTGTTGTCTTTTTATTTCATTGGAAATTGCGTTTTTATCTCCCAATGGTTGTAATTCGACTTTAGCAATTTTATATTGTTTATCATATTTAATCCATTCAGATACATTAGCATTTATTTTATCTTCCGAAGATTCAAGCATGTTTATGTGATTATCAAATAGTTCGTTGATATCGTCCTCCTGCCGTATAAGAGCTTCTATGAATTTATTAAAAGCATTCGATTCACCCCCTTGATGAGTAGCGGTAATACTTTTATTTCTAACTATATCTTCAATATATAACTGTGGGAGGAATTCTATAACACGTTTATCAGATATTGAAATGGCATTATTGGGATCGTCAGCATAAAAAATTTCAATATCGACATCTTTAGTTATTGAGGAATAGTTTTTTATATCTGTTGTATTACCGATTTTTTCTGCGATAAAGTGTAATGGCAATGATTTCCCCGATGATTTTCCCCCTATAATCGCATTTAAGTTAGGATTAATTCCTATTTCATAATCCGTGAATGTTTTATTTGCCTTCTTATCTATAAATTTGACTTTCTCAATTATATTATATGGCTTTTTGCAATCTGGACTATCACGTTGGATTCTTACTCTTTCACTTGGTTCACAAAGTATCTGCTTCAATCCATTAAAGGAAAGGTCTGCCTTAACCCAACAATAACGATCATTATCGGGTTTAAATAGTTTATCTTCAGTGTGGGCATCCGATCCATGAATACACGGTTTTAACGATCCGCATTTTCGGACAACAGTTTTCTCGTCATCTTTTTTATTACCCAAAAAATATTCTCTATCATTCGGGTTACCCGAAAAAATGCACTGCGATAAATTATAAATGGTAGCCCTAATTGCATCTAGTGATCCGCCTTCGGTTTCAAATAAATCAAAATGTTGCTGTAAAGCAGAAGCTCCATCTTTGTTAGAATTACTAACTACGGTTATTAAATTATTTCTCAGGTTAATATTAGTAGTCAATAGCTTTTTGAAACTATCATGAGATACTACGAAATTCTCGATTCCTTTTTTATATGCCGTATCATCAGTTAGACTTGGATCAAGGCTTTTACCTAACCGAATGATACCACTTCTATTCATTTTATACTCCTGATCATGAGAGACGTGAGATATAGTCGAGAAAAAGTCATCATCTAAGTTATTTAAAGAAACTGGATTAAATATGCAGTGAAAATTGATTAATCGCCCTGAATCGGTTACTGGTAACATTCTTAATTCAACATTCGGAAATATAAAAATGTTCTTTATTCTCGCCTTTTCTATTTCATTGAAAATATCGACACTATCTATTTTCTGCTGAAATGTGTATACTGACATATAATTTTCTATGCTAAAATAATCTGTAATTTCTATTGCTTCTATCTCGTTTTCGAGAGCTTTGATGAATAATGTTATACAGAACTCTTTAAAGTCTTTGCTTTTAAATTGATCGTTTTTATTTGTACCAAGTGTATGCGTATGAAAGTCCCATTTACGCCAGATGGAACCTTTATTATATTGATAATCCATATTCCAATTTAGTATTTTACATATAGAATTCCTTTGACAAATCAAACTCTATCTATAATATAGAAAATCATAGCTGAGAGTGACTTTGAAAGAATAGTAAATATACTAATTTTATATCTAATTTCAAGATCAGATACTGATGTACTTTATTATCTCTACCGCCACATCCTCTCCTTTATCATTCTTGTCGATTTCAAACTCCACCATATCCCCTACCTGAAGTTCGGAGAAGTCTCCAATTACGTTGGAGGAGTGGAAGAACAGGTTGTTATTCTGGTATTTTATAAATCCATAGCCATCCATGAGTTTTAGGATTTGGCTACGGTTTTTGGATGGATCGGTTTGTGGCTGATCGGATGTGTCCGGTTTGACGAATAAATCTTGGATCAGTTTATTTTCTGTCTGTAAGCCCTCCTCGATTTCTTTGGTCATTTCTATTTTGTGTCTGGCGAGCAGGAAGAGATCATGAGAAGTTTTGGTAATTATGATCTGGTTTTCTTCATTGATGTATTCAAAGTCCCATTTTAAGAGAACTGTACGGACTCCGAGTGCGTTGATCATTTTTATCAGAGGGATATATTCGGTGTCGAAGAAGATGAATACAGCGATGTCGATTTTACCTGCGAGTGCAAGTTGATGGGCGGTGAGCGATAGCCATGTATTTACTCCTTTTTCTTCGTTTTTGCCTTTGGAGGTTCGGATCGGTAGGTAGTGCATTTCGATTCCGTTAGCCATAAGAATGTCATCGAATACTCTGTCGTTGTAGAGTTGGGATCCACGTTCGGATGCTTCGGATGCGTTTATACGGCCTCTGAAGTAGTGGTTCTCTGCGATGACAAGACTGTTCGGATCGACGTTTTCGAGTTCGGCGATTTTGTGGATCAGGAAGTCGTGGAAGCCTGAGAGGGAGATTCTGGATTTGACCGGGTGGTGGTAATTGTAATAGTTTGAGACGTGCAGGAATGAAGTTCCCTCGTAGAATATGCCTATCCGCAGAGGAGAATAATATTGGTTGAGCATGGGTTGTAATGTGATAATTTATGGAATATGATTCGATGAAAATAAAATACGTTATAGATAGGTATAAAAAAGACGCAGGAACAACATCCCCCGTCAACGATCTTCGGAACCTCAAGTGGAATGTTGTCCTACGCCCAACGTAGCCCTGACCGGAAGGTCAGAGCATACCGAAGGGTTTCAACAACCAATATGCCACTTGTTATAAAATCCTACCCTTTCGGGTAGTTCCGAAGATTTTGACGGGGCATAAAGAGCTGTTTACCTCTTTATATTTTCTAAATGCTGTCGCACTTAGGATGTATCGTAGTTAATCACAAAGATAATGTTTTATGAATAAACACTCAAATACATTTCAGTTATCATATATGATAACCTGACTGCAAATATATAAATAAATCTTTGTTATCAAATATGATAACTATGACAACTGAAAAAATTTTAGCAAAAATAGGCGAAAGAATAAGAGAGATTAGAGAATCAAAAGGAATCGATCAGCAGGTTTTGGCTGCCCAATGTAATTTCGAAAAGTCGAATATGAGCAGAATTGAGGGAGGCAACACTAATGTAACGATAAGAACGCTGAATAAAATTGCGACAGTTCTCGAAGTGCCTATCATCGAACTTTTCAAATAAAACCTACGACCTTCTTCCCAATTTTTTTTTCTTCCGTTTCTTTTTTCTCCAGACTTCGTTGCCGTAGTCATCGGTGGTGATGCCGGATGGATCGGGTAAGAATATCGAGCCGATGGATTCGAGGACATTTATGCTTTTATCGCTCCGGGTTACGTTGCAATTTGGCAGAAGGTTTCATCGGTGGCATGGTTGGTCTTTTGTATAATACAAGCGGGGACTGCGGTCTGATCTGGTAAATTCCAATAAAATGCGACTCCGGAGCATTTTACCGCACGACTTTGAAAGTGCGGAACAAGTTCGTTTTCGTCATACGAAAACATAACTTGCTATCGCTTATAGCGATTAAGATTTTCGGAATACAGGTTTTTGTAATCTAATAAATATTTATCGTAATCTGAAAACCTATTAGGTTGTAAGCTGTAACTTGGTCGGTTAAATTTAAACATCCAAACATCCAAACATCCAAACATCCAAACATCCAAACATTCGAATTGGTTTGCATGAATGAATCAGAGCATATCAGCATGTCTATATTATGGACTCCGGCATTTAAAATAAGCGGACTTTTTCATATCAGTGCATTATAATTTTGGTTTGCAACTGAGGGGTTTCGTAATCCCGTCGAGCATGGACGGATGGTTGCCCGGAACAGTTCGGGCTTTATGGATTATGTAATCATTTAGATCGTTGAGGTCTGAGTAGAAGTCGGATCGGTCAATAACTTTATCACCGAACTCAATCTGTATATTTTCCGTTGCTTTTCTACCTACGGTGTCATGGTCGAGGTAGGTGTGGATGTGTTCGTAATCTTTTAGTACCGGAATGGCTTTCTTGAGGTTGATCGTGGAGTTCAGGACTAGAATATCCTTCGGAGGTTCGTGGTCGATTTCGTAGAGAAATGAGAGCATATCGATAAAGCCTTCGAAGATCATGATTTCTTTACAGTTCCTACGGATCGTGGATATTCCTTTAGGGGACGAGGATACTTTGAAGTATTTGTTTCGGAGCTCGTAACCGCCTTTGTCGTTCGGGAAGCCTACAGCGTAATACTGTTTGCCGTTGATTGTGTAACTGACTTCTTTACAGAACTGACGTGCAATGTCCGGATGCACCATTCTTTCTGCAAGGTATTGGAGCAATGGGTAGCTTTTGAGTTCGGTGACGGAGTGGATTTGTAGCGGACACTCAGTGCGGATCGGTTGCGGGAGTTCGATAACCGGACGGTTGCCGGATCGGAGGTGTTTGACTGCGGTGTAGAAATCGCAACCGTTGATTTTCATGATCAGGTCGATGATGCTACCGCCCTCTCCGGTTCCGTAATCTATTCAGAGGTTGCGGTTGTAATCGACTTTAAAGCTCGGTGTTTTCTCCGAGCGGAACGGGGAGAAGTAGACTCCGGAATGGGAGTATTCCCGTTGCGGTAAAATGCCGAGTGACTTCAGATAAGCCCGTATGCTGATGGTTTTTATTTCTTCGATGTTCATGGCTGTTTTATAGTTACATCGTTGCGAAAATGATTTAAAGTTCAGTGAAAGAAAAATATACGGGTGTCACGATAATGTAACACTTTTTTGAGTTGTAACGGTTATTTGTTACAAATAGATTTTTGTAACGGTTTCGTAACAGAAGAGTATCGGATTTGTAACAACTTTATTTTATTGATTATTAGCAAATAAATATAGTTTGTAACTTAGTCGTTCATTTTTTCGATAATTTCTTTTTTCACTGTATAAGTTCTTCCTGTACGAGAGTCGGTAAATATATTGCCGTCAAATGTCATTTTTTGACAGATATAGCGTTTTGGTTTTTCAGACGGTTTCATCTGCCAGTTTTCCGTAAGGATCCTGCGGATTTGAATGTGATCGGTTTTGACTGATCGCTGGTCGAGCATGTCCGCCATATCGTTGATGCATAATTCATATTCAGAAATATCCTGCAGTTTCATTATTTCTAAAATTATCGAGACCATTTCATTCTCAACTTTTCCTCTGTTATAGTTGATGATCTTCTTAAGAGCTGGAGTGATGAGTAGTTCTGGACGGAACCACATTCGGGTTTCATTCTTTGTTGATAGTTTTCTCTGAGTCAAGTACCAGAGAAAATGCGGAATTTCTTTTTTTATTCCATCGAGAATGTTTGTATTATCTTCAATAAGCTTCGGGACTTTAATTACCCAATATCGTATTTCTCCGGAGTCGATGATAATGGGGTTATTCTCGTTATTGGAACAAAGAACGAATTTTGCGAAGAACGATACCTCGTTGCGGTCCTTTCCTTTGGCTTCCGCTTTATAGCTTTTGGAGGTTGACAGATTTTTGATACGCTCGGAATCTTCTCTGCGGTTTAGCAACACCTCGTCCACACCGACAATAAGTTTTGTCGCCCAATCGGAGTTAAACTGACTACGGAAATCTTCGTTAGTATTAAAGGTCATATTGTCCGCAAAAACTGCTTTAAGGAAATTTAAAAATGTTGTCTTTCCCGTGTTTCGTTCTTTGGAGACAAGCAGTAGGATCGGAAGTTTCTGGAGAGGCTGTAAATACAGCAACTGTAAGTAATCCATACCGAACTCAAGTTGTTCCCCGAAGATGTGTTGAAGAAATTTTCGAATGGTTGTAAATTCTCCTTTTCTCGGAAGATGCGGAATTGGCTCGTACTGATTCAGGAAACCGTCATAAATCTGGTGATAATCGGTATGGGACGGAATGATGCAGTATCCGTTGTATTTCTCTATTTTAGATATAAATTCACGAGTATGATCCTGCCGGAGAGTTTCCATATTCCATTGGATCAGCACTTTCTTTTTATCTCCGCTGAGCATCGGACGATAGACTTCTTTATAAAGGGTAGTTCCGATCCGGATGTATCTTTCGTTACTTTCCATAGCGAATACTTCTTTTGCCTGTTTTGATTTCTTCGACCTCTTCGACAGAATAGCGGTTGCGACCTCCGAATGGATAGGATTTGATATATCCGGCTTTTCCCCACTTCCATAGGGTTGTTCCCTCGATGCCTAAATAAGCCAATACCTCTTTTCGGCTGTAAAACTCCGATGGACCCATACGGGAATTTTCAACAGGATGTACCTGTTGCGAACAAATCTCTTTAAATAACTGGATCAAGTCATCGAATTTGATATTAAGACTGAGATTTGCGGATGTGGTTTTTAATAAATCTTTTACTTCCATAATAATACTTCTAATAAATTACAATGATTATTTTGGAAGTAAATAAAATGAAAAAAACATTCTTGATACCGTTTCCGAATAGAGTGTCTGGCGTGGTCAACGATAGTTCCGGAATGTTCAATATTAATATTCTATTCCAAATAGGCAATCAGTTCTTTTTTGATGTCATCGTCGATGTTCCGATAACGCGCAAATGCACGGCTTCCTTCTTTATGTCCGCTTAATGAGCCGACCAGATTAGAATACTTAACCTTTTTATAGATGTTCCCGATGAATGTACGGCGAGCCATATGGGAGAAAGCAAGTTCGTATAATGGTTTCTGTTCCTCAAGCCTTGTCCGTTGGTTGATTACTGTAACCATCCGATCCAGTCCGGCAAGTTTAAAGGCTTCTTTTATATACTCGTTGTATTTCTGCTCGGAAATAAACGGTAATAAAGAATTTCTTCGTTCATCCCTGTACCTTTCGATAATTTCTATTGCCGTAGGACTTAGCGGAACTACGAGAGTGTCGGCTCTGTCATCTTTGGTTTTTTTAGGTATGTATTCAAGGTTTCCGTTGATGACGTTATTATATGTGAATTTGATGAGATCGCCGACCCTGCATCCGATGAATGTTTGAAATACAAAAATGTCACGTTGCGTGGCAAGCATTGGATTTTCACTAAAGTCCGCCTCATAAAGCTTCTTCCTTTCTTCTACCGATATATAAATAGGTGTTCCGTAAACAGGTTCCTGTATGGAGTAGTTTTTAAAAGGATTATTGTTTGCAAAGTTGTTGTCATTCGCCCAGATAATAAATGAGAGGAATCGGATTAACATATCGCTGACGTAATTCTGTCCTCGTTCTTCAGGTACGCAGGACTTTTTCTTGTCATCGTTCTTTTGGGGAGTTTTAACGGATTGCTTCGTATAGTACGGAACTTCATCATAGATATCCGGATGGACGGAATAAACTTCCTTTTCATTGAAGAAGGACCACTCTATCTCCTTTAAGTCCTCGTGGCTCAATGTTCCGAAATTCAACTTATACCGTTTGTTGTCCGTTTTTCGCTTATATAACTCAAACCGCCGAAGACAGCGTATTAAAACCTTAAAATGTTTGATGCGTGATTCTGAAGATAAATGTTTGTTCAAATAATCGTCGGCAACAGTAAAAAACGTAATTTCTTTGATCTCCTTTTCTTTTTTCGGTTTGTGGAATTTTTTAACCTCCTTCTCAAAATACTCTTTAGTTAGATTCGATTTATCACTAGCAGAAATAACAAGAGCTTCGAGAGTATCGGTTAAGGATTTTAATTTACTTTTTTGTCAATTAACGAATCTCTTTCTTCTCCGGGGGTTGTTGGGATATTTATATCATTCTTTTTACCCCATCGTTTCGCATCAATCCAGATACCCGTACCAAAATGCGGTCTGATAGTACGTGAAACATACAACCGCATTTGGATTTCACTTTCGCCTTTTGAGTTTTTTATATTTCCAAGTTTATAATAGGTCTTTCCCATAGCCGTTTATTTGTGACAAATATATAAAAAATATCGGCACATTGTTGGCACAAATTGAGAAATACATGATAATCGAAATTTATTATAATCAAACAAAATCAATCATTACTCATTGATTTTATGGCATTTATACCTTGACTGCGAAAGTCTGTAAATGTTAAGAAATTCGATAAAAGTGGCTCGTCCTGGGCACTATTGAAAAGCCTAATCGTTTGAAAATAAACGGTTAGGCTTTTTTCTTTTCTTTTATCATGGGCACTTGGAGGGCACAAATTGGGAAAGTAAAATTTGCGGAAGAAAAATGAAAAAAATAAAGACCAAGACTCTTTTTAAATTTAAGTAGCCCCGTCCTTCAATAGTCAATTCCTTCTTTCTATTGGGTTCTATTTTATTTCAAGTTTTGTTTTCCTGATTTTTCGATATTATATTTTCAATTTCTTGTCCTTTTGTTTGCAGTACTTTAACGATTGTACTCTGTCAGAAATTTCATTGCCGAGCGTATGTTCCTATTTCCTCACAACAGTAGCCTCCGGGTAAAGCACAGCAAAATTTAATGAAATTATATTATTTACTGGTTCAGCTTTAAATTCGTTATATATCAAGAAAATGCGGTTTTTTTTGATGATTTATAATAAAAACATACTTTTGTACAGCATTCAATAACTAAATTTAAATTATATATGAAAAAATTTTCTGTTATTCTACTCTCCGCATGTGCTTTTATGGCATTCTCTTGCAGTTCTGATAAAGACGACGACAACGGTGGCAATGGAGGAAACGGAGGTGATGAAGGTAATATCTACGACAGCGAGTTTGTTATTACGCATTCGACTCTTTTGAGTTATTACCAAAACTATGAATCCTGCGATCTGTACTACGAGGTGTCCTCAGATAAAAAGGAATACAAAAAAATACGGATATGGAACCCTACGACAAGTAATGCTGGAAGTGAAAATGAGATCAGAACAACTCAATTTGTTTTTTCACAAAAAGTAAACGGCGAAGAGTTTGATTTCGGGAGCATAGAAGGTTATCTGGACGGTAAAACCCTTAAATATCAGAGCTCTTCCAAGCCTGATGAAGAATTATTAAAATTACTCAACAATGTAAACATTGTCGGAAGTGGAGGCATATATTACGAGACTTTTTATCTTTATTACTTTAAACCGTTGCTGTTCACAAGCGGGAATACTTTCACGGTTTACGACGGCAATGGATATTATATCGAATTCAGCAGCACAGGGGATACAAACAGATTCAGGAATGTAAATATGAAATTATTTACGGATACAGGTGTTCTTTACAGTGAGGATAAATATACAGACGCCTCTTTGTCTACCACCAAAGATAAGTTCGGGCAGAGTGCCGTTGGGGTTTATGTTGGCGTATGGACAGCACTTTTCTCGAGAAACTATGCAGATTCCAGTGCGCGTGTCTATACTTTTGAAGAAAACCTTTGGTTTAAGACCGAACTGGATGAAAAATATGCAGAAAAATAGAGTTGTCAATTAAATTATATTTTAGAGCGCTCCGTTAGCGGGGCGCTTTTTTTATTTGATGCGGATGTACGGGTAAGTCCATTTTATGCATTGATAGTATAATAGTTTACAACAAAAATCAGCAGCCCGAAAGGGCTGCTGATTTTCAAGGATTACCTTATTTCTTGGATGTAAAACGTCCGTTTTCGTCACGTGCTTCGTTTTTACCGTTGTTTGCACGTCCGTCATGGCTTGAAGAAGAACGTCCTTTGTGTGATGAAGAAGACGAAGAAGAATTATCACATGATGTGAAACGTCCGTTTTCGTCACGGCATGCATTGCTTCCGTTATTACTTCTTCCGTCGTGTTGTGAGTTGCTTTTACCTTTCATAATCGTAAAATTTTAGTTAATAATTATTGTTTCCGTATTCAAATAAGAATACTTTATGAGGGTAAAAGACAAAATTCATGCAAAAATAAAAATATGTAGACTCAACACGGTTATCAAAATGAAATACGGATCCGAAGATACGTTCTGCTAAAATGTTAATTATTTTATCTGATATTATAAACGATATTATTCTGTAATCATTCTGGACCGGAAGGAACGTAGGATGTAAAAATCTAAGGGAATGGGGTAATCCGCTGGAACTACCGGCTATAAAAGCAATAGGCATTTCGTCATCGTATTCGCTATATATATGTTACAATGAGGAATTAAGGCTCCATTTCATAGCGAAGCTGTTCGATCTTATAAATTATATCTCTAGATTTATCAAAGGAATTATTATTCACTATAAGAGCGATTTTCATGTTAGATTTTTTAGGATAAGGGGGGATTACCTTTATGTCCATCGCTATATAATACTGGTCTGTCGCATTATCTGAGATTTCTACTTCTATAACATAATTTTCATCCTCAATCCATCTGAAAAGAAATAACGGTTTGCCCCAAAAGATTCCCGTCGCCGTCTTTTACCTGTGTAATAAATCCAAAGCCTATGTTGTTATTATTTTAGTATTACCTTAAAGAATTAAGAATATTTGCTAATTAATTTAGCATCTGGGAGAGCAGACATAAAAAACTCCCGGAATCTTCCGGGAGTCTTTCGTTTCCCAAAGGTTGCCTTTGGAAGTTGCGGTAATATCTACTTCCATGTAGTATTTTGAACGGCTTTCGACGTTGGTGGTTACGGTATAGCCTCGGTCCCATACTTCATAAGTATAGTATGTGTTGCTGCTTCCGACTATATTATTGTCGACATCTCTGACCACGATATCTATGCGAAATGAAACATAATCGCTGTCATAAGTAAGGTCTTCGAGTTTATCAAATATAAGAGTTATATTTCTGGCAACCGTACCTTGGAGCCAATACCCCATATTGTTATATACCTGGAAGTATTTGGTTCCGCTGTAAGATGCGAATGTTCCGTATCTTTGATCCTGCATTGCCAGTGTTTCCGGGGCACAGCCCGAGATACGTATATCCTGCAGGTCGTATACCAGATTTCAGTATTTGCCAGTATTGTTAGTGAGAGATAAATCTACGGTGAGTCTATGATCCGTATCTCTCAATAGAGACGCAGTCTGCTCTGATTCGTTGTTTAGAATGGCTTCTTCCTCTTTGCTGCATGAAGTCAATGCAATGGCCGCAACTAATAAATAATAGAATAATTGTTTCATAGTTTTAATTTTTTTGATTAATATATTGTAAATATAAGAAAATTTATTTGAATAATCTATTATTTTATTCCATTTTATGGTTTAATTTAGTGTTATAGTGTAAGATATCGTAAAAGGAGACTGTAAATTTCGAGAAGTATTTATTAATATAGAGCGGTGTGACTGTAGTGAATATCTTTGAATATAATGTACCAGGCTCTGTTTCTTCTGAATCTAACCTCCGAACCACATTTGCGTCCGACGGTAAGAAGTCAACCCTTATCACAGCCATTTGAGAAATTAATTGGACTTATGATAAACGGATAATTCAAAAGAATATAACCCGTATGTGGGAGTTGTTATTTCATAATGACCCTGCTGTAAACTTATTGCTTGAAGAAATAGGATACAATCCGGGAACGCCGTCCATGAAGTCTAATGATGCCCAAGAAAAATACAAGTATAACTCAATGATGCGGTTTCCGCCCCGGTATTTGCAACAAGCCCAAATCTTAGGGCGATAAAATAAAAAGGGGATACACAGCTAATCTCCGTATTGCAAATGCCCCACAACCAATTTTTACTAAAAGAAGCAACAAACACTTAATCTCACTTATGGCTGCGTATCCCTTAACTTATTAATTAACCCACAGCCTACAAAAAGAGAGGCGCAAGTTCAATCTCCGTACAACAGGTACTGGCATACCCACAAACCAGAAATTGCCCTTACGCCCAAGTTATCCCCCGATGCAGCCACCGGGGTATAACGAGGACAAACAATCAGTATACCAGTTTGTAGAAACCCTCCATGAGGGAGGTTGCCCGTTTCGTTATATGGTATAAAGAGTTGCTGCTCTTTATAATATCTTATTAACGTCTTGCGACGATGATTTTTTTCAAAACAAAGATAATAAAAAACGGTCAAGAGGCATACTAATGACCGAATTTATATTAAAACGTAAGCACATTGCCAAAATTAAATTGCATATCTTTAAAAATATATTGCGATTATTAATAAGTTATACTCAAAAACAGTTGTGTCCACTCCGTAAGTCTTAATGAAGAAGATAGAATTCCCGCAATAAACCGACTTCCTTTCCAATAATCCCGATAGACTTCCATGAATGATGCCTCGCTCGTCATACCCGTCCGAAGTATAATAATCCACCTGTTCCACAGATATTGCATAAAGCCTGTCTGCAAAGAAATAGAAAGTTCCGGGCGGTTGTTTAAGTATAAAAGGAGGTAGCTCTATCAGGTTGAAATTGCGGCCTCTACCTGATATCGAACGATATTACGTAAGCAGACATATCCTGTGCAGTCTTAAGATCCACGGTAATATAAACATTGTCTTCGGGAAATAAACCTTCGGCAAAAGATTCAGTGGACTGCCCTATGACTTTCCCGCTTCCGTCGAGTACAGTAGTAGTCACAGTATACCCTACCTCGTAGTTGTCTACCTCCGATAGTTGCCCAATACCTATTTTTAAATAAGTCGGTGGCTCGAGAAGGAATGTCGACACAATGTAGAGTCGACTTTCACTCGATTCACCCGGTTCCAGCGACGGAGTAACCACTGCATTAACATCTAACCCCTGGGAACTTGCCGAACTGATAAATTCCAGCGTAGATACCTTGAATGTCACCTGCGCATAATCATTGAGTCGGTTAGTGATCTTTGCATTTACGGTTACCAGAGAATGTTCGATCTGGGGTGCGGATTCTTTCGTTACTGATATCCCTTCCATATTATCTTTAGAACAGGAAACCATTAGTCCTATTATGGCCGAAAGAAGTAATAATTTTTTCATAGTATATTAATTTGGTTAAACAATAGATTTTAAATATACAAAATAAATATTATATGGTACAACTATTATACGGTAATTATAAATATTTTATAGTAATTTTTAGATGTCACTGGAGTCACTTCGCGAACCGTTCTCAGTAACGGATGTTGCTTGCAAACCCACTGCGGGCTATCAGCCTATCAATAGGACATAAGTTATCCATAAACTACGGAATTCCGTTTAAAATTACTGTAGCCAGTGGATGATCCCGAAGTAATAACCCTCGAGGCCGGAACCGGCCGGAAATTTATAACCGTAAAATAAGAGATGAACTCAATAAGATTGACAATCTGCAGATCTGTTGCGATGTCGAAGGAAACAATGTATTCGGACACATTTCGCGTTATAGAAAGATCCACCAGTTCCATACATTCCCTCTTCAAAAGTCTTTCGTTATTCTCCCATTACGATTCTTACGGTAGTCGTAAAGATATAATTAACCATTGAATCATTATCCATTTCTCCGACCATGATGAAAAACTTCAGCGTTTTATTGTAAG
>Ga0192245_10042_pt1 | contig 15446 bp, 13 predicted proteins | sample Koala_Koa27_M3_FD_131238 | JGI IMG/M metagenome (GOLD analysis project Ga0192245, IMG submission 131238) | Enriched cells from koala feces incubated with labeled cellulose particles, San Francisco Zoo, California, United States - Koala_Koa2-7_M3 ...
ATCGTAAATCGTCCAATCGTAAATTTCTTTATCTTTGCAGACAGAAATAGTAAAACAGGCAAAAACCTTCAATCAAGTATTCACATGATGACGAAATCAGTAAAATGGATGATGATGACAGCAACCCTGACACTGGCCTCATGCGCGACGCAGGAACCGGGCAAGCAAGAACCGACGCTGATCGAAAAGACACAACTCACGATCCGTGACCGGCGAATGACTCCGGAAGCGTTGTGGGCCTTCGGACGGATCGGTGGTGTAGCGGTCTCTCCCGACGCGAAACAGATCCTCTATTCGGTGGCCTACTACAGCATACCCGAGAACCGTAGCAACCGGGAACTTTTTGTCATGAATGCCGACGGCAGCAACAACAGACAGATCACCCGCACCCCCTACTCCGTGAACGAGGCCACCTGGTACAAAGGAGGCAGCAAGATCGCCTACCTGAGCAACGAAAGCGGGAGCAGTCAGCTCTGGGAAATGAATCCCGACGGTACAGGCAAAAAACAACTGTCCGACTACGAAGGGGGTATCGAAGGATTTGCCTTCTCTCCGGACGAGAGCAAGATCCTGTTTATCGCGCAGGTGAAAACCGTACCCGCTACCTCAGACAAATACCCCGACCTGCCCAGATCTACCGGCATGGTGATCAACGACCTGATGTACAAGCACTGGGACGAATGGGTGACCACCGCTCCCCATCCTTTTGTGGCAGATTTCCGTGACAACCGGCTATCCAACGTCACCGACCTGCTGGAAGGCGAGCCCTATGAAAGTCCGATGAAACCTTTCGGGGGCATCGAACAACTGGCCTGGAGCACCGGATCTGACCAGATCGCTTATACCTACCGCAAAAAGACCGGCCTGGAGTATGCCCTCTCTACCAATTCAGATATTTATGTATACGACCTGGCCAGCCGGCAGACCGCCAACCTCACCGAAGGGATGATGGGTTATGACACCAACCCCTCCTACTCGCCCGACGGGAAATACATTGCCTGGCTGAGCATGGAGCGCGACGGATACGAGGCCGACTGGAACCGCCTCTTCGTGATGGATCTGCAAACGGGAGAAAAACGCTTTGTAAGCCGGGAGTTCGACTCCAACGTAGACGATTACTGCTGGAGCAGCGACGGCAGCACCCTCTATTTCACCGGCGTGTGGCACGGCCGGTCGCAACTCTATGCCGCGGATGTAGAAACCGTTACGGTGCGTACACTTACCGAAGGCACACACGACTATGCTTCTGTGGCCCTCTGTGGCGACCGCCTGATTGCCAAACGCCACTCCATGAGCATGGCAGACGAGATCTTCTCCGTTGCTCCCGACGGCAGCGCGGAGCAGCTTACTTTTGAGAACAAGAACCTGTACGACCAACTGGACATGGGACGAGTAGAAGAGCGCTGGATGAAAACCACCGATGGCAAAGAGATGCTCACCTGGGTGATCTACCCGCCGGGATTCGACCCGTCGAAAAAATACCCGACCCTGCTTTTCTGTGTGGGCGGACCTCAAAGTCCGGTAAGCCAGTTCTGGTCTTACCGATGGAATTTCCAGATCATGGCAGCCAACGACTACATCATTGTTGCCCCCAACCGCCGCGGACTCCCCGGATTCGGTCTGGAATGGAACGAACAGATCAGTGGCGACTACGGCGGTCAGTGCATGCGCGACTATTTCACTGCTATTGACGAAATGGCCAAAGAGCCTTTTGTAGATGAAGACCGCCTCGGCTGTGTAGGGGCCAGCTTCGGCGGATTCTCCGTATACTGGCTGGCCGGACACCACAACAAACGGTTCAAAGCATTCATTGCCCACGACGGTATCTTCAACATGGAAATGCAATACTTAGAGACCGAAGAGATGTGGTTTGCCAACTGGGATATGGGTGGCCCTTACTGGGACAAGAGCAACCTGGTGGCACAACGCACCTTTGCCAACTCGCCTCACCGCTTTGTCGACAAATGGGATACGCCCATCCTCTGCATACACGGAGAAAAAGACTATCGCATCTTAGCCAACCAGACCATGGCGGCTTTCAACGCGGCCATCCTGCGCGGAGTACCTGCCGAACTACTTATCTTCCCGGATGAGAATCACTGGGTACTCAAACCACAGAATGGTATCCTCTGGCAACGAACCTATTTCGAATGGCTGGATAAGTGGCTGAAATAAAAAACACTTCCCTTCAGTAAGCCTCTGCAAGTAACGGGCAGAGGCTTACCGAAGGGAAACAATCCAACCCCTGAGTTTTACCCGGAGAACTCCGGTAAAGGAAAAACAGTATTCCCACATCGAATTTGTGGAGACCCGGGTCTCCCATGGATGGACACCCGGATGTCCAGAGGGTGGAGACCCGGGTCTCCACAAACACACCTCCTGAGTTCTACAGATACAACTCCAAAGGCTTGCAGGTAAAAGTCCGAAAACCGGTAGGTAACTCTCCGGAGCAGCAGAGGTGATAGTCAGCAGTGATCCCCTACGGCTATGCTGAGCATCAGGATCTTTAATTAGAGATAGCATATCCCCCCCCCAATCACCACGTTACCGGTCTCTCCTTTACTTTCTTTTCCTTAAGAAGTCCGGACTACACCGACTACGGTTCCGGAAGAAGGGTGAAGTGTATTTTCACTCGTCTATGCCTACCTACATCCTCCCTATCTGATTCTTTCCGTCAGAGCCTACAAAATCCCTCCCGCAGCAGAACATCCCTTATCCCGGATTGTTATTTCTCCATAGCCAACCCGGCACATACGAGGGACTATGAATATTTTTGATTATTTTTACCGGGAATTCCGACCCTGTGCACATCCATATACCGATCCTGTACAGTAGGTCTGATCTTTATACACTCTTTTTTCAACTCATGCAATGCGATACGTTATGGACTTTTCACTTACTATCGATCCTTCTACCTGCATTCGTTGCGGCAGATGCGTAAAAGTATGCCCGGCCTCTATTTTCAGCCTGCCGGACAAAACCTCGCAGGTCGAACTGCATCACAAAGAAAACTGTATCCGCTGCGGACATTGCGCGGCCGTATGCCCCACCTTCTCGGTGAAGCATTCCCTCTTTCCGCCTGAAAAGATCCATGCCATAGATCGCGGCGGGCTGCCCACGCCCGAACAGATGATGTTGCTCATCAAATCGAGACGCTCCAACCGGGCTTTTTCCAACAAGCCGGTCCCCGAACCCTGGTTTGATCTGATCTTAGAAGCCGCTCACCGCGCTCCTACCGCCAGCAATCAGCAGGAAGTAGCCTTTACTTTAGTCACCGATCCCGAAAAGCTCAGGCAGATCATCACCCTCACCGCGGACATATTCTCCGAAAAGGTCAGACGCATCAACTATCCCGTGGTGGGTCCGCTATTGCGAAAATTCGCACCTCACATCTACACGCTGGCCACCCGTCTGAACGCGCTCACAGAGATGGTACGCGCGGGCAAAGACCCGATCCTGCGCGGAGCCACTTCCGTGATACTGATCCACGCTCCCCAAGGAAGCCATTACGGACGCATAGACTGCAACCTGGCCTATCAGAATGGTTCCCTGATGGCCGAAAGCCTGGGGGTGAGCCAGTTCTATACAGGATTTGTGTGCGGAGCCATCGACGAAGACAAAAAAGGCAGATCAACCATCTCCTGGGCATAGAAGAAGAGATACACGCCGGAATGGCCCTGGGAATGCCTCAGTTCAACTATCCCAACTATATGGACAAAGAGGAGATCTCTGTCAGGAAGGTATAGAAAAGATCCGGAAAGCTACCTTGATATAGAAATTATAGGTTTTCCGGTGAAAGGATCTTTGCATCGCTTCACGCAAAGTAACACCCAACAGGAGCCGGGGAGAAACCCGGATTTCACGCATATACAATTTATCACGTGAAACGCTAAAATACGATCAATAAATTCATAATAACGCAATTTTTCAATCAAATACACACTTATCCGAATATAATTCCGTATTTTTGCAACATCTACAGCATACAAACAAAAAAGATACCATGAAAATTCATATTCTGGTTTGCGACTGGTTCGAAGGATTGCTTCCCGACTTTGTTCCTTCTTTTCCTTCCCTCTTCATGGAGATGTTTGACGCGGTGCGGGAAGGTCTCACTTATCAACTCTACAATGTGCCGGAAGGAGAGTTGCCTTCCTCGCTGAACCGCAACGACTTGTATCTGATCGCGGGCAGTCGGGCCGGAGCCTACGAACCCCTGCCCTGGGTCGGACAGGCCATCCGGTTTGTGCAACGGGCCACCGAAGCAGACATACGCCTGACAGGTACCTGCTTCGGACATCAACTGATCGCTCAGGCCCTCGGTGGCAAAGTAGAGCCAGCCCCGCAAGGCTGGGGAGGCGGCGCGCGATGCTCCACAGTGATACATCAGGCCGCTACGCCCTATCTGCCCGACGGACAACTCTGTCTGCTCTACAACCACAACGATCAGGTAGTTCAGTTGCCCCCGGCAGCGGAACGGATAGCCACCAGCGATTTCTGTCCCAACGAAGCACTACGCATCGGTCCGCGCGTGCTGACCTTCCAGGGACATCCCGAATACAACCTCCCCTACATGCGACATGTCATTGATATAGCCTCTCATGTAGAGGAAAAGGTCAGAGAAACAGCCCGGAAGAGCCTCGATCTTCCTGCGCTGCACCATTTGGAAGTGGCCCGCTGGATGATAAACCTTTAATATTTACGATTTACTGATTTACGATTGAAAAGACAATGTGCTCTCAGAAAAATAATTTATCTGTAAAGACGCTTTGCTATTTACGATTGGACGATTGACGATGTACGATTGAAAATACAATGTACGCTCGAAAAATAATCTATCTGTAGAGAAGCTTTGGTATTTACGATATAGTTCTTTCATCAGGACCCATTCTTCGATCTGTGAGATCCAGGTAAGTTAGCGAATTACTATTTACGATTACTTCCTGTGGTAATGACCCTTATCTGATACATAACGCTGAGGAACGTTGAAAAGGCAGACAGATTCACGTTATCATCCACTTGTAGAGACGCACGGCGTGCGTCTCCGCGGTGTACATATTTTTTAGACAGAAGAACAGATGTAGAAAGAGAAGATATGTGTAGAACCACATGTATTTATAAGTAATGAGCCCTATCTTATCACTTAAAACTTAGAACTTATTACTTAGAACTTATTACTTAGAACTTATTACTTAAAACTTAAAACTCTTATCTGTTCTTCTGTCTAAAAAATAATCCCTGTCCAATCCGATAAAGAGGATTTTCAATCGTACTTCGTTCATTGTCAATGTTCCTGAATGTAAACAATCGAATCAGGGTCATTACCGGAGGGAGTAAAGCGTAAATAGCGAAGTATCTATGTTTGTCCAGGGGAAATATTCCCAACCGGTATGTCCCACACAGAGGAACATAGTCACTAAAGAGACAAGCCACAGAATTACTAAGGTCCATTTCAGTCCGTTGACCATCGGTTTCCACCGGAAGAGTTGTTGCAGGATGATAAATACAAGGCTACCTACAGGTATGCCCACCAACAGGATCCCGGCCAATGAACCCACCAGTGCCACCATCGGCTCAGCAGACACGAATGTCCAGTCCCACCACGGCAACATACCGATCACGAAAGAACCGCCTCCGATCAATACTCCTATAGCAGCCACCAGCAAAGCGAAGAAAGTGACCGCCAGCGCAAAGAACACCGGACTGAGTATCACTGCCATAAAGATCAGAAAAGCCTTGGCACACCAGCCTACAACAGCCAACAGGGCATCTCCCAGCCTGAGGAAGAAATTCCGGGGCTTGTCCGAATGTACAAAATCGTCTACATCTTCTGCCATCTTACCAAAACCATCGGTCACGGTCTTACCGATATTCTCCAGCGTAATGTCTTCCCCACGCATATGTAATTTCTCTTCTGCCGTACGCGCCTCAGGTACAATGATCCAGAGTACGAGGTAGATCAATGTACAGGTGCCCGCGCTACCGAACATCAGCAAGATAAACAGAATACGCAGCAGAGTAGCGTCCCATCCGAAATAGGCGGCGATACCACTGATCACCCCACCCAGCAACTTATCATCGGGATTACGATACAGTTTGCGGGAAGTTCCGCTTGAAGCGGAAGAGGCTCCGGAAGAGGGTTGTGAGTGGTGGGCCCGCTCTTCCTTTTTCGGCTCACCGGCCAGTTCTTCGGGATGTCCCATGCGGGCAATGATCTCTTCCACATCAGCTATAGTGATCACCTGCGAACGACCCAATAACAGTTTCTCGGAGAAAAGTTCAGCGATACGCCCCTCCATATCATGGACAATCTCCTGTCCGCCTTCCTGACGACGGAAATATACATGAAGGTTGTTGAGGTAGTTATCCAGCAAGCGATACGCGTCTTCATCAATGTGATACACTGTACCACCCAGATTCACAGTCAATGTCTTTTTCATCTTTTATCCATTTTAGAGGGTTATTACTTGTCTTTCAGCCGACTCTCCCCGGAGAGAATGACCACTTCTCTTTATATGCTCCACAGTCTGTGTGAGCTCGCGCCACGAAGCCTCCAGTTCGCCCAGGAAACTTTCTCCCTGCGGAGTCAGTTTATAATACTTACGCGGAGGTCCCTGATTAGACTCCACCCATTCGTAGCTCAGAAGGTTATCGTTCTTCAGACGCGTAAGTAACGGATAGAGGGTACCTTCTACTACAAGCAGGCGCGCCTCCTTCAGTTTCTGTATGATGTCGGAAGCGTACGCTGGCTCCTTATGCAGCAACAGCATGATGCAATATTCCAGCATCCCCTTCCTCATCTGCGATTTTACATTGTCTACATTCATAACTACTACTATTTATAACACAAATGTATGCATTGGATTAGTACTATGCAAAACATAGTACTAATATTTATCACTATTTAACAAAAGAGAGGAGATTTTGATGTTGAGAGGTAAGTATCATGCAGACTTATGAGTTCGATGCAGAGATGTAATGGTGACGCGGAATTGTGATTGTGATACAGAGATGTAATGGTATGGTAGAGAGGAATGGGCTGAAGGCCCTATCGATTCTAACCTGGGGGAAGTCAGGGGGAGCCATAGCGGCAGCGAAGGCAGAACGAACACTATTTCCGGGAAATAGATACACGTTGTGGATAGAATCCTGAAAGAACGATCGAAAATGGTATAGCCTCTGTGGGCAATACATAAATCGACGGTATTTGTGGAGTAAGAGGGCTATCCCAGATTTTATGTACACATTAAAATGTGCTATCTCAATAGACGCGCTACCCATGGGTTTCCTTAGAATGGGTCGATATTCATTTTTTGGACTTTTTGAAACGCGGTAATTAATACGCAATTAGATTCTCTTATCCCGGCAGCCAAGATATCCGGACTGACACAAGGTATGTTTGTCGGCTCCGTCGCCGACAATTTCGACGATCGGATAGAACAGAAAATATTCCATGCAGAAGCTTGTGAGTGACCAGGATGCAGTCAGGAAAGAAACAAAGAATTATAAACCCATTCCTCAGACCATGGACTTTACCAATGAAATGGGTGAGGATAGGATGCAACAACGGATAGAAAAAACTATTACCAGATAAAGGCAGATGTCACGCTGATTGTGGATAAAGAAATAGAACGGATAAAGAATGATCCGGAATTAAACCATTTGATTCCATCTGATGAGGAACAGTTTACTATGTTTTCTTCGGAGGAAAATGAAAAGGACGATTGATTGTAGCCATGTGCAAACAGACATACGATCAAGTATCCACATTACCTCTATCACAATACATATGAATAGACTAACTCCTATGGTCGTATGAGAAAGGTAGAATAGATAGCATTTGATTATGAGGATATATATTATTTGCTTTGTTCTATATAATAAAGTGTAAGTTATCTTCCAATTGATATATATAAGTTTAAAAAAAGAATTTGTTAGATGTACGTTGTTTTTTACAATAAATAATTTGATTATCTAAATAAACAGTTATATTTGTATGGATTAATTGTATGACATTATTTATAAATTGTGAAAGAAACGAAGACTCATACCTTACACTGATCTACAAAAGTTTTAATAGGTTAATTACATCAATATCTTTGATTTGACAGCTGTTCTACGTATATATAGTAATATATTACTACTTGCTTTTATGTATAATTTTATCAAACACACAAATTATGAAGAAAATTTATTTATTATTTTTAGTAGTAGTGGTCTTATTCCATACATCTTGCAATAACGAGATGGAATACATAAGTGGAAATGAAACGGAAGAAGTCGAACCAACTCTCACGAATGTAGAATTACAAAATCACTTTGGGCAAGCTTTAGCCAAAGTGTTAGGTAAAAATCAATCTGCAAGAGAATTCATTAAGGTTGAATCATTGAAAAAAATCAATCATGATAATGATGTTTTGTATCATCTGATCAAAAATATTCCGTTGGATGTAGAAGGCAATACGTTGGAAGGGTTAATTTCGGATTATCTTACCCCTTCCATATTGGGCCAGCTTGAAAAAACTCTTCCCACTTTAACCATCTTTGTTCCTACTTTACCAGAGGACAGTTTCTCACCTGACTCGTGGAATCCGGAAGATCAAATACCCAAAGTAGCCATAAGAGATACTGAATCCTATTATACAACAACATTTGATAGTGAAGGAAATGAAGGTGTAATTGAACCACTCATTATTCCCGGATATCCAATTGTAGTAGTAAAAGAAAATGAGCGAATTGTAGTGGATGACGGTGTAACAACAAGAGGTGCTTCCTTACATGCCGTAGCTACTCGGTCAGGCGGGTCTATTAATCTGTCATTTTTGGATAATACGTTTAATAATATAGATCCTGAAGTTACAACACGAGCTCGTGAGAGTAATTCCGGAGGAAGCACCAGTGGAGACCGGGGTAGTGGCAGTTCGTTTGTGATCCCTGACAAGGTTAAAAAAATTCATGAAGCTTATAATATATATGGTCTTTCATTTGATAAAGGCTGGCAGCGTGATTATATCTATTACGGTATTACTCCCCAACAAACAAAAGGGCCTTTCAATAGAAGAATGACAGAACATATTGTGGCGTTTGAAATGGTCGGAGATGCAAAGAAAGCATTGGATAAAATTGCAGATCAAGCTTCTGACCCTAAAATAAAAGGGATAAAAGATAGAGGCATGAATAGTGGTAGATATTATATTGATTGGACAGATGGGGAATTTGAATTTAAAGTTACAGTTTACTTAGGTGCGAAAAGTCCAGCTGGTTCTGAAAGGATAACCTATTTTAGATTGAGACCAGGAGAACTGTTTGACGTTTATAATACTCCCCGTACTCCGGACGGAAGCTCTTTCCAGGTTGGAGATATCATACATAAAAAGGCCTGGTTAGAAGTGCCTTTATTAGAATGGGATCTGGAAAATTATTCTCCAGCGTTAAAAATTTCAATTGAAGAAGTTGATCCAAGTGAAACAACTACTACATCGGTAACTAACAGTGCAGAGTTTGCAACAAATTTCAGTTATGACGCGAATTTTGGCCAAAAAGTTAAACATGGGTTGAAATTCGGAACTTCTACGAAGGAAACCAGAACAGTTACCCATCAGGTTGTCAGATCTTGGGGCAATGATGAGTTGGGTGATGTTATCATAAACTTTGAAGATCCGGTTGTTTTAGATGACAAGTATAGTCAAGACAGGTCAGGAGAGGTTCCAGGAAATACTATTTATAATTATAATAATAAGTATTCAACCGGATGGTATCGGTTGTATGTAGCACCTATTCAAATGTATTAGAATATTTAATATTTAGTAGAGTTGGAAATATTTCCAACTCTACTAAATAAATTTTTATTTATGAGAAAAATATTAAATCTATTAGTATGGGTTTTAGTCACCTCCTGTACTAACTCTTCACCATTAGAAGAGGAAACAGTTATTAAATTGGAAGTATCATATAAAGTAAATGATGATGCTTTTACTGACTATGGGGCTGAGATTTATATTTATTATGGTTATGATTATGGATTGTTCCAAGACTATAATTATGTCGGAAACGGACAATTGGAAAATGAAAGAGAGCGTATTGAACCCGATCAAAAATTTGTTATTGAGTCAGAGAAAACGCTTTATATAGAGCCCAGATATAGAGATAGAACCATTCATCTTTTAGTAGAAGGTAAGTATTATGATAACTCATTTTTCACTCATGCCTATTCTTCATGTGAATATGATATTGACATAAAAATATTTTTTGCTGATACTTCTTTAGAGGATTAATCCAGATTCCCGGTTTCCTCATTTTTTTTAGAATGTTACAAAACAAATGACAGGAACTGTAATGTTCAGGAAGATTATAGAGATTATTTCGCATTACTCATAAGTTCGTTGGCGATTCATGATTCGGAAACTTATAGAGCTGTGAGAACCTTTATCAGGATATGACAACTTATAGGATGTCTTTCATATCACCTATAGGAAGTATACCCTACTACTTATATGTGCTATATACATAGATTCGCTACAGATGGATTTTCTCAGACATGATTTCTTGAAATAGTTTATTCATACTATTTTTTGGATTTCTCAAATCGCCCCGGATATTCATAATTCTTTGGCCAGACTTGCTCTTCTGACTTCCAAAACAGTTTTGTAACATCAGGCTGAATAGGTATAAGATGCTCAACTGATTTAAACTTTTGTGAGGGTGTTTTGCCATTTAATGAAGAATGGAGTCTTTTTTTTATTGTAAAAATTCTGCCAATCAAGAACAAGGGATTCTAAGTCTAAAGATTCATCTGATATATCAAATAAAGACCACCACTCTACTTTGTCGGTTTGCTGTGTTCTTTCAACCTTACCATGCAAATGTGGAGTTTTGGGCTTCATAAGCCTGCATGTAATAAAATGCTCATGTAACTCATACTTAAAATCATAATTGAAGAATTCCGTACCCCAGTCTGTTTGGATTCGTTGGATTGGGAACTGAAACGTGTCCATTATTTCCCCTAAAAAATGAATTGTATTTTCTGCTTTTTGTTTGGATAAATACAAATACCTTTCATTCTGGTACAGTCATCTGTTGCTGTGAATTGATAAACTCCATTCTTGATTTTAGTAACATATAGTTGGACTCTTTCGCCAGGTATATCTTTATTATAATGCTTATAGTCTGACTTTTTTCTTCTTTTTACAATCGGCTTGACATTGTTTTTGGACAACACTTGCCACACTGTCATCGAAGATACCTTAATCTTCTTTCTCAGTACATGAATCGAAATACGCTGGGCTCCCCACCTCCTTTTATTCCTAAGATCAAGAATAAGTGCCTCTATGTCTGAGGTAACCTTTGAATTGGAAAGAGTTTTAGGACGTTTCGACTTATCTGACAATCCGGATTCTCCTTCCTCATTATACCTCCGGATCCAACGGTGAAGAGTGGATCTGGCAACTCTACATCGTAAGGCCGCTTTCGATACAAACCCTAACTCCTAATACACCTAAAGCCACTTTTTGCGTGCTCTTATTTGCCTTTCATCATCTTTCATGGAACGAAAGATAAGTGTTTCTAACGAAATAAAGAAACTAAAAGTGTAGCGAAGCTATTGATACTTTACAATTAAAACGACCAGGTAATCGGATTAAAGCTTATACCTTAATTAGGTTTTCGGTCGTTCTTTCAGAACTCTCTTTATCTAATTATGACCATTTCCTGGGGCAACGTTCGCTCCGGTTCCCTACACTCTCTTACCCCAGGTTAGAATCGATAGGGCTTTCAGCCCACTGAGCGGCAGGACTTTGATTTCGTCGACCGCTGGTTCAAAACATGGTGATAACTGGAAGTTGTAGGGCATCTGGAATATCTGGCTAAAGTAATAAAGTTTCATTATTTCACCCTTACTTTGGCCAACATGCCTCTTTCGCCCTTTAAACAAATTCTGTATCTTTCTCCACACAGGGATCTCTACTCCCTGAGACGATCGGCATTCGATATGCCCGTTCATGGAAACACTATATATGAAGCTGATTATCGTTTCATATTCTGTATTGATCCACTTCTGCTCTCCTACCCGGGAATAACGTTTTACACAATATTCCCGACACAGATCGATCTGCCGGGCAGTAAGTTCCAGAATACTTTTGGTGCAATTAGGTTGGTCTTTCCTGAAATGACAGAAAAGATAATTTTCATTTACTTTCAACAGGATCAGTGGTCCATAAATATCTTCATCTTCTTCCATTTCCGAAATAATTCCGCGAAACCTTTCCGGCATTTCCAGGAGTTCATTTTGAGTTTTTCCTATTACCCATTGAGCCAGGATCAGGCTATCCGAAAAAGGGGCGCATGTAGTTTTGTCCATAAGCTTATTGTTTTCAGCAAAAATAGAAGAAACAACCGCTTTCCGGAATGTGTTTAGGCCTGCTCCATGATTTTCAGAAAAAATCAGGGATTTAAGTCTTTGTTTATCTTTTGAATACAAAGATTCAGACAATGGATTTATCAGCCTTGGAAAGACTGTTTGTCGAAATATCCCTGGAAAAAATCACCAATATTTCCCTGATGAGGAATGCCCAGTTTCTTCCGGATATAGGTTTTTCGGTACTGGATCGTAGAGGCGGAGTTATTTAAAATGATACCGATCTCACTGTTAGACAACCGGGCAATGGTAAGGCAACAGATCTTAAACTCCTGATCGGTGAGAGACAAAAACTCTTTTTTTATTTTATTGAACAGATTATCGTGCAGGCTATTGATGGTTTCATACAACTGCTCCCAGTCTAATGAGTCCTGACCATACACAATTTCATTAAACTTCCTGATAAACTTGCTGTTTGTCTCATTGTTGATCATATAACTCTCTAACAACGCCACTTTTTTAAGGATCTGGAAATTCTGAAGCACAACATTTCTTAGGGATTTCTCTTGTTCGTTGTAATGTAAAGACATTTCCTGCAATTTCTCCATACTTTTTCGGATATCTTCAATAATCTTTCTCTGCCTAAATATATAAATAATAGCAAGTAGTAATAATATGATGACCAAAGCTCCAATAAGAAATAATCGTTGTTGAGAGATTAATAGACGCATATTCTTCTGTTCAAATTCCTTTAAATAAAATTTATTTTGTAATAGATTTAAAGAACTCTCATATTCTTGTCTACGTTCATTCTTTAAATATTCAACATAATTCTTATGGTAACCTAAAGCTAATTTATATACCTCCTGACTTTCTTCGAATTTAGAATATAATAAGTATAAACTTCTTTTCAATTCTAAATTCTCTTCATTTTGTATTAGATCAAAAGATTTGTTTATATAATAATAAAATGAATCTTTATTATGAAAATTTATTCTTGCCAAATTTTGAGTAATTTTACTTTTATCTCTGTCATTTAAAGGATAAGATAGTGCTTCATGTAAATATTGTTTAGCTTTAATAGTATCTCCCAAGACCATATAACCAACTGATAAATTATGTAATACAAAAGATTTATCCAAATAATTATCAATATTTTCAAGTAATTCTATACAATACTCATAACAATATTGAGCACTATCTGATTTTGATTGCAGTAAATAGCAATTTCCCATCATATTGTAAATGCCAATCATATTCTTTAAATCCTGGCATACTTCATAATCATTAAGTGCTAATTTAAAACGTATTTTCGATTCATCTATATTATTCTTTGAGAAAATAAGCTTCCAATAAAATATTGAATTTTTGCTTTTAAACTCGGTTCCAAATTCACAGCTAATTTTTCTGCTTTTAAATAATGGTTTAAAGCATCCTGATAACTTTCTTGTAACTCATAAATTACACCTGAATATAAATAAATAATAGCAGCTTTTTCTAAATTTGAATCTTCATAACAACCTCGAAGGCTAAATATTACAGTATCTTTGGATATATCACGCCTGGATGAATATTTACTTTGAACTTGTAATAAAACATATGTATGGAAATCCTTCTCGTTTAATAGTTCTGGAGAAATAATTATATCTAAATATTTAAAAGCACTATCAGGATACTCATCTAATAATTTTTCCGCTCTCTCTAAATACAATCGATATGGATTTCTATCAGTACAAGCAAAGAGAAAAAAGAAAAAGGAGATAATAAAGAAAAGATTAGTAATGTGTTTCATATCGTATTTTTCTGGTTTGCTACAAAATAACACATTTTCTCTAAATCGACATTACTTACTGATAAAGATAAAATAAAAAATGTAAGAAACATTTCTACTATTCATATCTAAAAGATTATAGCAAAAATATTTCTCACATAATTTCAATAATAGGACTATTTATTCTTTATGGAAGGTCCCATACATATAACATCCATTATCTGGATTAATAAAGTAGATTATATAGTTGCCAGAAGGTAAATCACTAATCACTACCTGTTTTTGTATACGTGGATCAACTTCATTATAATATACAATCTCAGATGTTTCACTATTCTCTATTTGAATATTTACTTGGTCAATAGAAAGATTGAAATATACTGATATATTATTATCTATATAAGCATCAACTTTTTCCTGTCCTAAAGAAAGCCCTTCTATTGGTCTAAAATCATCTCCAACATTTCCATATAATTTTATACGGCTATTTAAACTTGCCATAAGTGGCACAAAACAGAAAAGAAAAATTGCAACAATAACTTTTTTCATAACAATTTATTTTTAATATTAAGAAATTTAGCATATATCATTCTAAATAAAACTTTATAACTTAGTCAATATAGTTTTCATGATTTTCATTAAAATAATTATATAAGAAATCTCTTATATTTCCTGTAGGTTTTACACCCAACTTTCTCCGAATAATAGATTTTTTTGCTTGTATGGTATGGGGGCTATATTCCATAATTATAGCCATTTCAGTATTAGAACATTTAGAAACAGTAAGACAACAAATTCTAAATTCAACTTCATCAAGTTCAGGAAAACTGGTTTTTAATCTATCAAACAATTATTATGTAAACTATTTATTGTATCATATAACTGATTCCAATTCATTGAATCTTGATTATATACAATCTCATTGAATTTTTTAAATAGTTTATTACTTGTTGGCTTAGTTATCATAAATTGTTCCAAAAGAGCAACTTTTTTAAGAATATCAAAATTTCTCAATACAATATTTTTCAAACTCTTTTCTTTCACGTTGTAACTTTGAGCCATCTCCACTAAATAATCGATATTTTTTCAGCATCTTCTAATGCTTTTCTTTGTTTATATATGTATGCTACTGCAAGTAAAAATAGAAATAGAACAATAAAACCAACTATAACCATCTTTTGCTGTCGAATAGTCAATTCCATATTCTCCTTCACTAATGAATTTACATAATAGGAATGTTGTAAATCTTTCAAAGAATTTTCATATCTATTATCTAAAAATCTTTCTCTATGAATAATATATTTTTTAAGATAACCTAATGCA
>Ga0192245_10560_pt1 | contig 15315 bp, 10 predicted proteins | sample Koala_Koa27_M3_FD_131238 | JGI IMG/M metagenome (GOLD analysis project Ga0192245, IMG submission 131238) | Enriched cells from koala feces incubated with labeled cellulose particles, San Francisco Zoo, California, United States - Koala_Koa2-7_M3 ...
GTTTCCCACTTCATTTTCGAAGCATTATACGATCGTTCCACACCTCCCTGTATTTCCAGATAATCATTGATTTTCACTTCCATGACCACACCGTAGTGGCTTTGTGGATACATAGGATTCATATATCCGTTCAGAGAGTTCTGTTTGCCAAAGCCTGAATATTGCCCGAAGAAGCGGATACGAAGGAAATTGTTGATGCGATAGGCGGCAGAGGCATCCAAACCAATGTCGAATTGAGAACCATGCATGCGCGAAGGGATGGTGTATTTGGCGGTATACATACCCCCTGTCAATTCCCAGCGTTCATTAGGGCGATATATAAAATCGGCACCTGACTGGATAATTGTTCCCATTGTAGGGTAGGTATTGTGGGTGCTGAATGTGCTCAGTATACTATTGGGTGAAAGTTGAAAAGCACCGTAATGCTTGTAATCCATCACGAAAGGATCGTAACTGCTGACCATCTTTCCCATTCTGATATCCATCCACGGAAAATTGGGATAGTAAGTCGGAAGAGTGATATGTAAGTCCGTACTATCCATGCTGAGAGAAGTTTTTACCGGCATATCCCGATTAGGAGCGGCAGCTGTTCCGGATGGAGGAGACAACGGTTCTTTTTCCATTTCCGTGGGAAAACGATTCAATAATGTGCTGTCCTTTGCTTGCTCGTTTTGTGCAGCAATGCGAAAGGAAGTAGTGAGAAGGAACAGAATAATGAATAGTTTTTTCATAAGTCGTTATGTGTTAACAGAAGTTTCAGTTGATGATAAGTTTGTATCCGATACCTCGGACATTGACAATGCGGATACGTTCGTCCTTGGAAAGTTTATGTCGTAATTTAGTGATGAACACGTGCAGGCTGCGCGAATTGAAGAAACTGTCGTCCCCCCCAAAGATCGAGCAGGATATTCTGGGTATTCACTACCTGATTACGGTTTTCGCACAGGCGCTTCAGAATTTCGGCCTCGCGGTGGGAGAGTTCCTGCTCTATTCCGGTATGGGACAATATCTGTGTGACAGAGTTGAAATGATAATCGCCTATCTCGAAACAGGTTTCTTCCTTTTTCGGTTCTTCTTTGAATGTAAATGCTTTGCCCACCAGCGCTTTAATGCGTACGATAAGTTCCTGCATGCCGAAAGGCTTTTTCAGATAGTCGTTGGCCCCGAGTTCAAAGCCTTCTACCACATCATTGATGGAAGAACGGGCGGTGAGAAAAAGTACCGGAGTTCGTTTGTCGGTTTAACGGATGTGGCGTACCATTTCAAAACCATCCATACGAGGCATCATAACATCTGCTACCAGTACATCAGGGCGTAAGTCGAAGAACATACGCAGACCTTCCTCGCCATCGGCAGCAGTATGGATGATGAAGTTCTGGCCTTCCAGTGTATCTTTGATAATCATGGCGAGGGTTTGTTCATCCTCAACCAGCAGTACCTTGATTTTGTCCATATCTTGATTCATTTTCATAACAAGCAACGTTATTCAGATTCTTATTGTAAAAGTACTTCCTTTTCCCGCTTCACTTCGTACGGTTACCATGCCACCGTGCTTTTCTACCATTGTCTTTACATAGAAAAGCCCCAGCCCGTAGCCTTTGGTATTGTGGATATTTCCTGTCGGAACCCGGTAGAATTTATCGAAAATGTGAGGCTGTTTATCCGTAGGGATACCAATACCGTGGTCTGTGACTGAGATTTCCACTTGTTCCGTTTCCTTTTTCCGGCAACAGATCATTATGTCGGCTTTATCCGGAGAGTATTTGATGGCATTATCTATCAGGTTACTCAGAATATTACTGAAGTGTGTACGGTCGGCAATGATTGTCAGGTCTTCCGGTGCAATGTCGAGAGTGACTTCTACAGGCTTACCTGCTTTCAGTTTATGCTGTTCGATGAGTGCCGGGAACAGATCGTGCAAACTGAGCGTCTCCGGATGCAGACGGAAGGTTTTACGGCGTTCCATACTCATGGAGAGAATTTGTTCCACCAGTCCGCTTAATCGCTGTAACTGTTCCTGGCAGATACCCAGATACTTATCACGTTGTTGCTTGTCTTCTGCCAGATTGAAATTAAGCAAAGCATCGTTGGCGGCATACGCCACGGCAATAGGTGTTTTCAGCTCGTGGGTGATATTGTTGGTAAAGTCGCTTTTCATCTCTTCCAGTGTTTTCTGCCGCAAAATGGTGCGGATAAGAAACCAGAAGGAGAAGCCTAATATAATAAGAATAACGAATGATGTGGTAAGAATACCGCTCATCTGTCGCAATACAATCTTATAAATAGGTTCTATTGTGAGGCGGTAACTTTGATTGGAGTGAATGTCGAAAGCATAATTATATTGTTTTGCTTTTTCACTGGGCATGTATCCGGGAGTTCCGACAATGGCGAGCGTATCAGTGTAAACCAGCGTTGAGTCCGGATCGGCACCGGAATGAAGACGCTCCAATCGGTAGGGAAGTTTAAGTCCCCGTTCTTGCAGATAGGCATTCAGCAGACTGTCATAAACGGCTATATCAGGTCCTATAAAAATATCCAGTCCCGAGTGCATTCCACGCTGGATGAAAGTGGCAAGTTCCACCATACTGCTTTGGTCACGCAGCATCATGTCTATTCCACCTTCGGCTCTTAAAGAAGCCTGAGGTTCATCCTCATTGATCACTGTATCTTCCAGGGCCTCTTTTACTGAATCTCTTTCTGCCCAGACTGAAATATTTGTGCCTTCCTGTCCTCGTGTGAAAAGGATATCTCTTGTCGAGTCATTCGGATAACTCACTGATACACTGTCATACTTCATGGGGATACCTTCTTTTAAAAGTGAACGACTTCCGGAACTGTCTGTTTGGTTAACAGTTGTACTGCTGCGGACAAATGATTTTCCGGAATCGGAATTGTATCCTGCTGAAACCTCTACGGAACCGTGGGCTTTATTTTCTTTTTGCATCTCCTTTACACGAAGCATCATTTCATTATAATCGCTCATGCGCATGGCTTCTACGATGCTTTGTTCCAGTTCGTGCTTCATCGTTTTGTATAGCCCCGTGATCCAGTATGCCTGGTAAATAAAGATACCCAGCAGAGAGATTATGACTAATATGGCAATAGGTTTGAATGGCAGTTTCATGTAGCTCTTGTATTTATATGGACAAAGATAGGAAAGATAACCGGTACATGTATGGACGGTAAGACTAAATAACACTTCAGATAACACTAGATAAGACTACGTAAGTTCCGGATAACACAAAGTCCGGAAGATTTCACCGTACTTTGCAGTGCAAGAGCTTGAGGGATGATTCGGTTTTGCACAAGGCATCTTTTGCAAAAGGTATAGGAAGAATCCTGTGCAGTCCCTTGCATTATTGGATGTTGACCTTGGCCAATAGGCTTGTCAACCTTGGTTAACGGATTTGTCAACGTTGGTCAATAGGTCTGTTGACCTTGGTTAACACCCAATTGTCTCTAAGTCTGAACACATTTATGTCGTATCTAAAACAAATGAATATGAAGTCTTATTACTATCTTTCCCTGATGCTATGTGCATTGAGTGCAGGAGTTTCCGCTCAGGAAATAACAAAGAGTACGGATGTAGAGAGCGAACGGACGCTCAGCGCGGACAGTATTATAACACAAGACAAGCAGCTGGACAGTCTTTATCAATCTCTTCCAGAAGTAATGATTACCGGACAACGTCCCATCGTGAAAGCGGAGCAAGGTAAACTGGTGTACGATCTTCCGCGCCTTATCGGTAATCTACCCGTAGATAATGCTTATGATGCTGTGAAGGAACTGCCGGGCGTAACCGAGATGAATGGCGGGTTGATGTTGGCAGGGCAGGGGGTAACTGTAATATTGGATGGCAAAGTTACCACCATGAGTACCGAACAGCTTTATTCTTTACTGAAAAGTATCCCGTCCAGTCGCATTGAGAAGGCGGAAGTGATGTACAATGCTCCGGCACGCTATCAGGTGCGGGGTGCACTTATCAATATCACACTGAAACAAAGCACCGGAGGTCCGTCTTCCTGGCAGGGAGAGCTTTATGGCAAATATAACCAGAAACATTACGAGGGCTTCAACGAACGTGCCAGCCTGATTTATAACGGAAATAAATTCTCAGCAGATTTTCTTTACTCACACAACCACGGACGAGGATATTCTTTAACCGATAAAGAAGCTATGCACTCTCTGGCGGACGGTTCGGTTCATCACATCACAACCGATGAGATGGGCCGAAGCCGTTCACATACCCATAGTTTCCGGGTAGGAACGGATTATAATATTGCCAAGGATCATCAGTTGAGCTTTGTTTATAATGGAAGTTATTCGACTCATCATAGTCTGATGGATATTTACGGTACGCAGCAGTCCAACACCCGTAGCAACAGCACCGACTGGCTGCACAACGGGCATCTGGATTACCGTACACCTTTCGGATTGAAAGCCGGTGCTGAACTGACTTATTACCGTTCTCCATCCGATCAGTTATTGCATAGCAGCATGCAAGATGAGGAGCTTGCCTTTTATACCGAAGACTGTCAGCGCATCAATCGTTGGAAATTCTTCCTTGCCCAGGAGCATAATCTGGGCCGTGGATGGGGATTGAATTATGGTGCCGTTTATACGACCAGTATCGACCACAGTTATCAATATTATTATGATACGGAGAAGGATGCGGGAACAAAGACAGGTGTGAGCACAGGTATTCCCGATAATATGCAATCCCGCCGTCGCGAACAAACTTTGAACTTCTATGCGGGTTTCAATAAAAGTTTCGGTGATAAACTTTCTCTGGATGCTTCGCTTGCCGTAGAACATTATAAGACACCGGTATGGAATCAGTGGGATTGGTATCCTACCATTAATCTGAGTTATATGCCTGCCCCCGGCTATGTCTGGCAATTGGCTTTGAGCAGCGATAAGGACTATCCTGATTATTGGGCGGTGCAGGACGCTATCTCTTATCTGGGCGGTGGATATTCTGAAATACATGGGAACCCGTTCCTGAAACCGGCTCAGGAATATCAACTTCAGTTGACACATATTTTGAAGAGTAAATACATCTTTAGTGCATGGTTTACCCATACGAAAGATTACTCTACCCAGACTCTTTATCAATCTTCCGAACGTCTGGTGGAAATCTATAAGCATTTGAATTTTAATTACCAACAACAGGCAGGAGTACAGGCTTCTATACCATTTGATATAAAGCAATGGTTAAATTCTCGTTTAACTTTGATTGGTGTATGGCATCATGAGAAGGATGATGATTTCTGGGATATTCCTTTTAACCGGAATATTTGTTATGGTATTGCCGTACTGACAAATACTTTCACCCTCTCTAAGAAGCCTGATCTGAAGCTGACACTGACAGGAATGGCTCGTAGTAAAGCGACTCAGGGAATTTATGATTTACCGTCTTCAGGGTATGTAAATGCTGCTTTGCGGTATGGCTTTGCCAAAGGAAAGGCTATTCTGAATCTTTATTGCAATGACATTTTTGAGACGGGACAGATAAAACCACGTATCCGCTTTGGTACGCAGAACGTGACGAATGATTATGCTTGTTTCAGGGAAATCGGGGTGTCGTTTACGTATAAGTTCGGAGGATATAGGGAGAAGAAGAGGGAGGAGGTGGATACGTCGAGGTTTAAATAGTGACGAGCTGCAAGCTACAAGTGACAAGTACTTTTCGGCATGATAGATGGGCGAATAATTATTCGCCTACGAGTACAGCGCAGCAACTCGTTACTCGTTACTGGTAGCTCGTAGCAAATCTTAACGTATGTATTGCCCTTCCTTGTGATTGTTTGTTATATACTTAACCAGAATACGTTCGTCTTGTTTAATGAAAAAGATATACCATGTTGTACGAGGTGACTTGCTTCTTTTGAAAAAAGTGTATTGCATATTTTCTCCGTAACGAGAAAAATGGCTTTCGGCTGAAGATAACCTTCAGTTATCAGGATATTAGGAAGTTCCTCTAAAAAATCTGAAACAGAAGGGTGTATAAGGATTTTAGTTGCGAGCATACATTTCTTTTAATTTGCGTTTACACTGTATGCGGAAATCCTCAACGGTTAGTCCCTGTTCCCATTCCTGCTCAAATTTATCTTTTTGTGCAATGCGTTCTTTCACAAACTCCAATACAGAATTCAATTCTTCCGGTTCGTCTATACGCATTATACGATTGACCAATTGAACCTTCATCGCATTTATATCTCCGTAGATACTTAACGGTTCGGAAGCGTTCGTTTGTTGCACCGGAATATCAGAATATTTTTTGGTCTCTTTCTTTCCCATATCTATCGTTTTTAATAATCGTTTCAATGATAGTACAAATATAGCATGTTTGCTTTATCTTTCAATGATTTGCTGCCATTTAAATGAAGAACTTATTTTTTTATGATTACTAAAAAACATTCCGCATACTATAAAAATCAGAATCTTTTGTCCCTTCCTCCTCTATATTTCTTAATTTTGTCGGAACAAAATGAAGTATAAACCTTCCGCACACTCAATCTCAAAATGACACTGCGGAACCTAAATTATCGTATTATGATTAACAGATTCGTCTTGAACGAAGTATCCTACTTCGGACCGGGTGCCCGCGAAGTGCTCCCACAGGAAATTAAACGTCTCGGCTTGAAAAAAGCCTTTGTATCTACTGACAAAGATCTGATTAAATTTGGTGTAGCTGACAAGGTGCTTTCCGTACTGAATAAGGCAGGCATACCCTATGTTGTATTCAGCGATATTAAACCAAATCCTACGGTTAGCAATGTAAATGCAGGTGTGAAAGCGTTTGCAGAATCTGGTGCTGATTTTATTCTGGCTATTGGTGGTGGTTCTTCCATCGATACATCAAAAGCTATCGGTATTATCACTAATAACCCGGAATTCAGTGATGTGGTTTCTCTGGAAGGAGTAGCGCCGACTCAGAAGAAATCCGTGCCTATCATTGCTTTGCCTACTACAGCAGGAACGGCTGCCGAGGTGACTATCAACTACGTGATTACTGACGAAGTGAATGAAAAGAAGATGGTATGTGTAGATCCGAATGATATTCCTGCCATCGCTATTGTAGATGCCGAATTGATGTACACTTTGCCTAAAGGGCTGACCGCTTCTACGGGACTGGATGCATTGACACATGCTATTGAAGGTCTGATTACTAAGGGAGCTTGGGAAATGAGTGATATGTTTGAAATTAAAGCCATCGAAATGATTACCCGTTATCTGGAAACAGCAGTGTTTGAGCCGACAAATGCAGAAGCACGTAATGGTATGGCGGTAGCGCAATATATTGCAGGTATGGCATTCTCTAATGTAGGTTTGGGCGTTGTTCATGGTATGGCACATCCGTTGGGTGCTATTTTTGACATACCTCACGGTGTGGCTAATGCATTGTTGCTGCCTATCATTATGGAATTCAATGCTCCTGCTGCGCTTGATAAGTATGTGGAAATTGCTAAGGCGATGAAAGTATATAAAGAAGGAATGAGTCAGGAAGAAGCTGCACGTGCTGCCGTAGATGCAGTGAGAGCGCTGTCAGTAAGAGTAGGTGTTCCGCAACACCTTTCTGAATTAGGTATCAAGGAATGCGATCTCGACAAGCTGGCTACGGCTGCTATTGCCGATGTTTGTACACCGGGTAACCCTCGTGAGGTGACGAAGGAGATTATTCTGGATTTATATAAAAAAGCGTTGTAATTCAGTTATTAAATTATAATTAGATTATACGCAATAGGTGTTTTAATCAACGAGTTTTTTGACAAGTTTAGGATTTAGAATTGGGACTTACCGATTTATGCTAGCCTTGTCAAAGCAACTCGTTTTCTTGTAGTTAATTGTTTGTTAGCCAGAATATTATACTGTTTTATAGCATTCATAAAATTGGAAAAAAACATTAATCATAAAGAACAAGATCTTATATATGCTTTAAAAGAAGGATCACACAAAGCTTTTGATGCCATTTATAAGATCTTACAGTTTATTGTTTACTAAATCACATGAAGAAGCTAAGGAAGTAGTGCAAGATGTATTCATAAAATTATGGATGAGCCGTACAAAAATTCGTCAGGAGGAAACTTTGCGTTCATTACTTTTTATAATTGCTAAAAATTATTTGATAAATTCTTATAGGTCTAAAATTAATAGTCCAGTTTACGAAGAATATATTATGCATAAAGAGACAATGATTGTTAATGATACTGAGTATCAGGTTGAGTATCATGACTTCTTGAATAAATTTAACAAAGCAATGGAATATCTTCCTCCTACCCAGAGAAAAATTGTGACTTTATCTAAGATATATCAGTTTTCTAATAAAGAAATTGTAGAAAAGTTATCTCTTAGTAAACAGACAGTCAAGAATCAATTATCATTGGGACTTAAAACTCTTCGTGAAAAATTAGGTATTGCCTATTTCTTTTATATATTATTTTTTGTTAATTAGTCGAGAAGTTGAGGTACCAAGTGGAATTTAGATTGTCAATACATATAAAATAGTAAATGGATAAACTTAATTATAAATATTTGAAAGACGAACTGACATTGGAGGAATTATCTGAGCTTAAAAAGAAAGTAAATACAATGTCAGATGCGGAAATAGAGCAAGATTTATATAAAATTTGGCTCGAAGAAGAATCTATACCTCTTTCTATTGGTGAAGAATATTTTGACGAAATGAAAGATAATATAGATACGATTATTGGAAAAAAGAGTAATAGATTATCTTTTTCCGTCCGATGGGTACAGGTTGCAGCAGCTATTATGTTGCCATTATTTATAGGTTTGACTATATATTTCTATCAGCAGAGCAATATTATACTTACTCAAGAAATGATTGTATCCACTGGAAGAGGTGAGCGTGCTAATATAACGTTACCTGACGGAACTATTGTTTCACTAAATTCTGATTCAAGATTAGAATATTTACCGAAATATTATAATAAAAAAGAAAGGAAGATATATTTTCAGGGTGAGGGTTATTTTCAAGTACATAAGGATCGTAAAATTCCTTTTTTGGTAAACGCAAGGGGGATATTGGTAGAAGTGTTGGGTACTACTTTTAATCTTTTTGTCAGAGATAAAAAAGACTTTGCAGAATTAGCTCTTGAGGAAGGTAGTGTGATGCTATTATCTACAGTGAGTAATAAAAAAGTAATTTTACGACCTCATCAAATAGCTAAATTAAATCACCTTACTGGTGATATTCTTGTAATAGATGATAATTGTATTCAAGATAAATCGGCATGGCGACGCGGAGATATGATTTTTCGAAATACCGAATTGCTGGAAGTTATCCGGGCAATTGAGGAAAATTATAATGTGAAGATTCAAGTAGATTGTAAGGATTGCCTTTCTGATCTTTTCACAGGAACCTTGCCTGCTAATAATTTAAATGAAGTACTTGAAATTATCGAACGTTTATACCATTTGAAATCTATAATAACGGGCAAAAAAATACATTTAAAACAGTAATTTAAATGTGACAGATCTTGTCTTTAATATATTAGTAAAACTAGTAGTTTTGGTAATATAGTAGAAGTAATCACTGGAAAAGAAGAAATACACTTGCATAATTTAAAGTGTTTTATCTTTTCCAGTGATTTTTTAGTTTGTCTCTACTTTATTCTTTTATGTTGTTTAACATGCTTTTTTTTTGGTACCTCTACTCATATCTATTGTCTTTACTATTAATGGCAGCCAGAAATAATAAACTAATGTCAAACTTTAATTTAGAATATAATGAATAAACAGACAAAAATGAAACTGTTGATAGTTGTATCATTACTGTTCATATTCTCTGTGCCATATGCCGTAGCACAAGAAAATTTAGTAACAGTAAATCTAGAACACGTTTCTTTGAAAGAAGTCTTAAATGCTATTGAAAAACAGACTACATATAGATTTTCATATCGAAATGTAGTAGTAGACATGAAGAGAGATGTTACGATATCGAGGGTTAATGCTTCTGTAACATCGGTTTTAGATGAGATATTAAGCGAGAAAAAGTTAGATTATACTGTAATATCTCCCAAGTCAATAGTTGTTTTTGAAAAACAACAGATACAAACAACAAAAAGCAATATGAGAAGAATCTCAGGGGTTGTTAATGATGAGATGGGAGAACCTATTATTGGGGCTAATGTATCAATAAAAGGAACATCTATAGGTAGTATTACTGATGTGAATGGTAATTTCAATTTTGAAGCACCTGATAATGGGATACTAATGATTTCTTTTATTGGGTATATACTGCAAGAAATTGATATTAGAGGCAAAGACTATGTTGTAATTACACTCAAGGAAGATTTTCAAACTCTAGATGAGGTTGTAGTAATAGGATATGGTACTGTTAAGAAGAGTGATATAACTGGTGCTCTTACTCGTGTGACTGAAAAAGCAATAAAAGAACGCCCTGTACAAAATGCTTTACAAGCTATGCAAGGTAAGGCAGCTGGTGTACAAATATCAACGAATAACCGTCCAGGTGAACTTGGTGAGATTCGTATTCGTGGAAACCGTTCTATTAATGCTTCTAATGATCCTTTATATGTAATTGATGGAATACCTATGACTGCAGGTTCACTTGCGGATATTAATCCTAATGATATAGAATCTATTGAAGTGTTGAAGGATGCCTCTGCTACTGCTATTTATGGTTCTCGTGGAGCCAATGGAGTTATTTTAGTCAGTACTAAAAAGGGGAAAACAGGCAAAGTTACTATTAATTATGATGGTACAGTGATGCTTGGGAAAATACATTCGCTTACCGATTGGATGTCTGCTGGCGAGAAAATAGATTGGAACAGACAGGCAGCTATAAATGCAGGTTCTTATGCCGGAGGTTATGGAAATGCTCCTGATCCTTCCATTGATAGCGATTCTTATTTTGAAGTTTCTCAAAATCCATATATGCGTCCTATCTTTGAATCTGCCTTTCAATTTAATCCAGATGGAACTCCTGTCTTACGTCCTGCGACAGATTATGAAAAAAATGTTTTGAAATATGCTGATATGGTTCCTGTATATGATTCATCCAAAATTCCAACTACACCATGGACAGATTATGTAACTCGTACAGGAATTACACAGAATCATCAAATATCATTGTCAGCCGGTACAGATAAAGCTAAATTGTATATTTCTATGGCTTATCTTGATCAGCAAGCTGCACTTAAGGATCAAGACTATAAACGCTATTCGGTGAATATGAATGGCGAAATAACTGCTACTAAATGGTTGAAAGTTGGTATGGGACTTAATGCCAGTCATTCTATACAAAATTATGGTATTGTTAAAACTACAGGTAGTGCTGCTAAAGATTCTTATGGGTTAGCCTTAAATTTGGAACCATATGCTCCTGCATATGATGAAGATGGAACTATTCTTAAAGTAGAGGCAGGTCCCTCTCAACACAATGTTTTATTGAATATAAATGAGGCGACAAACGAGACTCGATCTTATAGTATATTGATGAATTCATATGCTGAAGTTAATCTATTTCCTTGGTTACGTTGGCGTACGAATTTTGGAGCACAATTTCGAAATTCAAGAGAAGGTAGCTATTATGGAAGTTATTTTACCAACCCTCTAAACAATAGTGCCTTTTCACCTAATGTTGCTTATAATCAACATAATCAACGAATGGCATGGACACTTGAAAATCTTATTTATATTGATAAAACTATTAATGATACTCATACTTTGGGACTTACACTTATGCAGTCAGCCGAGCATTATCGTACAGAATCTCTTGACGTTCGTGCTTATGAAACCAAATTCCCTACAGCATTATGGTATAGTGTTGGGGATTCGGATACCTCAAGATCTAGTATCGGTTCTGGTTTCAATCAGCAACAGCGTGCTTCCTATATGGGACGACTAAATTATAACTTAATGGATAAGTATCTACTTACAGTAACAGGACGTTGGGATGGAGCTTCAATGCTGGCTAAAGGGAATAAATGGGACTTTTTCCCTTCAATGGCATTGGCATGGAAATTGAACAAGGAAAAGTTTTTTAGTGAATTGAATTGGTTATCAGAACTGAAATTTAGATTAGGGTATGGGGTTACAGGAAATGCTTCTATTAGTTCTTATCAAACAGGTGGCACTATGGAATCCCAATATGCTAATATTCCTTTTGGGCAGGGAGGGGGTACTACCAGCGCAGTAGGTGCTAAAGCAGTAGTCTTACCAAACCGGGAATTAGCTTGGGAAAAGACAGCCTCGACTAATATAGGGCTTGACTTTGGTTTACTTAATAATCGAATAACAGGTAGTTTGGAATATTATGTTTCAAAGACATCTGATTTATTGCTCAACCGTTCTATACCGATGATGACAGGTTATGTTTCAATAATATCAAATGTGGGTAAGACTCAAAATAAAGGATTTGAATTGACATTATCTACAGTGAACATAAATACGAAAAATTTTACTTGGAAAACGGACTTTACATTCTTTACTAACAGTGAAAAAATTATAGAATTGGCAGATGGGCGTAATGATGATCCTGCAAATGGATGGTTTGTTGGGCGTGCTATTGATGAAGTGTGGACAAAAAAGTTTGATAGACTTTGGCAAAATACTCCTGAAGATAAGAAATTGTTAGCTGTTTATAAAGCGAATTCTATAACAATGTTTCCTGGACAGGCTAAAATTGTTGATCAACCATTTATAGAGGTACCTCAAGGTACAGAAGGAGCAATTACTAAAAAAGTAAATATTGACGGAATAGAGCAGGAAGTTACTTATTTAGATAATGGTTTTGGCAAGATTGATAACGATGATAATCATTTTTTGGGTTCTTTCAGACCTAAATGGGAAGGTGGTTTTACAAGTACATTTATTTGGAAAAACTGGGAATTAAATACTTTCATATATGGACGATTTGGAGGCTTATATTATGGCTTGCTACAAACTTATGGTAGTCGGATAGAGAAAGATGTATGGAGCGAAAACAATACTAGTGGAAAATTTCCACAACCCCGTAGTGGTGGAGAGGCATATACATCATATCAAGATTATCAAAACTATACTAAGAGTGATATGATAATCGTTCGTAATATTTCATTGTCTTATACTTTACCGGAGAAAAAGATAAAGAAATTAGGAATTTCGAATTGTTCTGTCTATGCACAAGTTCTTAATCCGTTTATATTTGGTGGAGAATTAGTCAAGGCTGGCATTAATCCAGATGACGTGACCGGTTGGAAACCCAGTTCTGTTGCTAATGGGGATTATAGATATGCTGGTGGCCAAACAAACAATACGATGCTCACTCGTAGCTTAGTTTTTGGATTGAGGTTAGGTTTTTAATTAATATTATAAGAACTATAAAGAAATGAAAAAGTATATATTATTTTCGATGGTTGTGTTAGGAAGTGTTTCTTGTACTGATAGCTTTCTTGAAGAGAAAATGGTATCAACTATTACACAAGATTATTTTAATACAGAAAAAGGATTAGAACAGCTCATTGTTGGGACATATGATGCTTTGCGTGTCAGTAAGCAGTATCAGCAAGGACCATATTCGTTATTGACGGGATTAGATGTTGCACTTTGTCGAACAGCTAATTTCGCAAATTATACAGCAAGTGAATGGAGTCCGACTGGTAAAATGGCAACTCATCCAAACGGATTGTGTGGCGAGTATTCTTCTAGTTCATTATTGGGGTATTATCCAATTATAAATAACTGTAATCGTGCTATCATTACCATTCAAAATCAAGAAGTGTCTGGTAAATTTGCAGAAGATAAAGAATATGCTTCTTTGAGGATGTCTGAAGCTATGTTCAATCGTGCTTATTCGCTTTATATAATGAATACTCTTTATGGGGATATTTATGTGCCACAAGAGTATACGACAGCGTTGCCTAAAAACTATAGCTTCCCTCGTGAAACTTCAGAAAATATCTATAAACTTATTATTGGGGATTTGCGATTTGCTTATGATCATCTGCCTGATGTGAGGGATTTAAATTTGGGAAGTGAATTTGGACGAGCCACAAAAGGTGCCGCGGCTCATTTTCTCTCTAAACTTTATCTTCAACGTGCTCAAGGAGCAAAATATAATGGAACTGAATATGGTCGTAAATCAGATGGTACAATTGATAACGCAAATGAGAAGTCATATCTTGGTATGTTGTATAAAGGAAATATTGCTACAGATCTCGATTCTTGTATTTATTATGCTTCCCAAGTGATAAATCATGGATATTATAATTTGGAAGCTGATTATGCAAAATTATTTAGTCATCCTTTGGATGATTACTCCAATGAAAGTAGCCATGAACTAATTTTATCTGCAGTTTTTGGGAAATTAGATAGTGGCGCAGATAATGGGCGCTATGGAAATCGTATACAAGGGTTTATAGGAGCTGGCTATCGGGATCCTTCGTGGGGAATTGAATATAATTGGGAATATGGAACCAATGTTTCAGGGCCGGTTTCTTATACTAACGATTTGGGATTTGATTTATTTAATAAACATGCAGATTCACGTTATCAGAAATCTTTTTTTGTTGAGTTTAAAACTGCATTATCAGGAGGTACGACAACTACTCCAGCTTTAAACGTAGATTATTACGCATATGATAATCCACAAAATGCAACTTATGTGTGGACAGAAAAAACAGCTAATTATTTTAATGAATATGTTTGGGCTACTTATGACAGGGAATCATGGGGAGGTCGAAAAGCTATTGCTGGAGAGCATAAAATGGGTAAAGGTGATCTAGCTTTTGCTTATGTTGAAAATACCAAAGAAACAGCTTTAGATATGCAAGAAGCGCTTGCTCAACCATTTGTGGTATTGGCTCGATGGATTAAAGATGGAGATAAGTTTTATTATCGCTTACCTCTATTGGCCGCTAATGGTTCATATACATATAATACTCAATCTTATCTTGGCCTTAATAAATTGAGTAATAAGACATGTCCGGGATCTCTAAAATATGTTGATCCAAATCGTAGAAATTTGAGTAGTAGTGCACATTCTTCCAGAGATATTCCCTTGTTTCGTTTGGCAGAAACATATCTTATAAGAGCCGAGGCTTATGGTAGGAAGGGAGATTATGCAAATGCTATCTCAGATATTAATAAAGTGCGTGCTCGTGCTGCTTATAAAATAGGTGAAACCCGTAGTGAAGTTCTTGCACGATTACAACCGGGGCATGAAAATCTGACACTTAGTGAACAACAGTGGCCCTATTATGTAGGAAAAGATATGACTAATGCTATGTTAGTAGATGAAACCTATTGGGATGGAGTTTCGGAGAAGTCTTTAGCAGAAAGATATCCGCA